>Ga0123342_1001457_pt1 | contig 39818 bp, 21 predicted proteins | sample Turbeawhitnodule_FD_89960 | JGI IMG/M metagenome (GOLD analysis project Ga0123342, IMG submission 89960) | Root nodule microbial communities of legume samples collected from Mexico - Turtle bean Mexico white nodule | ecosystem: Host-associated > Plants > Roots > Nodule | place: Mexico: Nepantla...
AGATTATAGATAAATTAAATGTGATTCATATGTTAATATTGTTAGTATCATTAATATTGTTAGTATTATTATTATTGTTAGTATTATTAATATTGTTAGTATTATTAATATTATTAATATTGTTAGTATTATTAATATTGTTAGTATTGTTAGTATTGTTAATATTGTTAGTATTGTTAGTATTGTTAGTATTGTTAATATTGTTAGTATTGTTAGTATTATTAATATTGTTAATATTGTTAGTATTATTAATATTGTTAATATTGTTAGTATTATTAATATTGTTAATATTGTTAGTATTATTAATATTATTAATATTGTTAGTATTGTTAGTATTATTAATAATAATAAGTATAATAAAAATCATAATAAAACTAAAGAATTTGCTTGGTGTAGTGGTTAAATTTTACTTGGTTGCTGAAGGATTGCTGAAGGAACCTGGCTTCTCAACCTTCTTTAAACACACAAAAATTGAATAAATTGAAAATCTTAAGTACTCTATTTTAGTATGATACATTATCTTAAATGAAATGATTTTTTTTATTATGTTTTTATTTGTTTTTACTAATTCATATTACAAATACTTTCAAATTAGTTTCTTAAACATATTGAAAGCAAAAACAAATTAGAAGATTGAAAATCCAAGCTTTTTGTTGAAAGTCTATAACCAAAAAAATGAAGATATGAAGATATTGTAATATCCAAACTTAACCAATTCAAGTGCCCAAGGACTTATATAAGGGGTTTGAAGATGGAGAAAAAAAATAAAGGTAAGCCAATCAATTCAAGTTATTCAAGTGATATTGTTAAAAATACAAGATTTGCAGTGAGTGTCTAATATAACTATTAGAGAATCTAGTCTTTTTTTTGGATTGCGTGTGAAACCAGAAATTCTTCACTTTGTGAAGTTATACTTGTGTGAGCTTTCTTTGTCCTCTTTGTGAGAGTTTTTTTTTTATTCTTTTGAAAGTTTTTAATCCCAGTGGGGCTTAAGAAGTGTAACCTAGAGAGGTAAGAATACAATTTAACTTGGAGAGGTGAGAATACTCATTGTAACCCGAGGAGGTGGGAATACTTATTGTAACCTGAGGAGGTGAAAATACTTGTCATTACCAAGTGTGTTGGTGATGACTTTTTTTTAAGGCAAATGCACAGTGTTGTCAGAAGTAATAATTTGTCCCTAAGGACAAATATCGAACCCACAAGAAACAATTGAATTATCAAGTAAAATATTCACTAAATAGAAAACAAAATAATAAAGTTTGTTGGGAGTTTATTATGATTGCAATGATTAAAAATAAAACAAGTCAAAGTGTTTGTTAGTTCAATTGGGAAAATTGGGATTGAGGTTCATCCTCTTACTCTTTTGTATTTTTAATAGCATGGTAATATTCTATCCTTTGATTGATATTGATGCCCTTATAAAAATCATTTATATTGATTTCTCACATATTTATAAAATCTTTTTATCATTACGATTAGACATTGATAGCAATTAACATATCAAATTTATTCCTAGCATTCAAATATGTTAAGCATTATCATTTGGGTCAAAAACTTAAAAGTACTCTCCAGTCAAATCTAAGAATCTAGATCATAAAAATAAGCATTACAAATAAAATGACAATATCAATCATCAATCAAGAACAAAATATTATATTTAAATATGGCCTCAATACATAAGAATTTGAACAGATTACTCTCAATCCCAAATGGTAGAAATAGCCACTCATGTTGGTTGTTACAAGCATGAAGAGTAAGAAAAGAAGATCCAGGTGGTTTCCCCTTGACGGTTGCCTCCTTTAGGGTTTCTTACACCTTTTATTCTCCCAATTGGATTCCAATCCACTCAATGATCCTCAGGGTTGTGCCTCAAGCCTCATATTTAACCTAGTTGGGCTTGGGCTAAGTGACTTCTCACTTGGGCGTTATTGGGCTCGCCTGTGCGAGTTGTATGAAAAAAAGGCCCAACGCACGAGAGTGATCTCTCCTGGGTGAGATTGGGCGAGCTTGGGTGAGTGTTGGTGCGTTCCATCTTTCCCTTTTTAGCTTTGTTTATTCTTCTTTTGCCCTTTCATCTTCATTCTTCCCTATAATCCTTAAATTAACACAAATTTGGGAATAAATTGTTCTAATCCAAATTATAAACACTAAATATGTAAAAAGTTTTAAATTCATAAATTAAGGGTTATATTATGGTTGTTTTATCAATTAATATCCATAAGTATTTGTATTTTAATATGAAATATTACTAAAATTTGGCACTTATCCGTTAGTAGTGGAAGCTCTCAAGCAATTGCTTAAGGGGAATAGATGTATCCCAGGTTTGGGTGAACTAGGATATGTTCTTGTGTGTTAGTTTTTATAAAAAAGAATTGTTGCTTATGTTTTGATTCTTATTATTAGACGATTAGTTAGATGGTTGATAAACATAATTTTACTCACTTTAAATCTTTAATTATAGATTCTTGGATTGTAATCATAAATAAATTCATTGTCTTAACTGAGCTTCATCTAATTAGGTTTATTTTGACCTTGACTATTATTCTACTAATTTTATGTTTTTTTCTAGAGTAGACGATCTAGTGTTTAGATAGATAGTCTAAAGGAAGTGTTTACCACTGCGAATGGACCAAATAGCATGGAAGTCCATGTTGCTTTCTTGAATCAAAACAAAAAAATATAAAATTTGAGTTAAGGAATTAAAGAATAAAATCTACAATATCTTAAAAACAAAATTAAAGCAAATCTTTAAAAAAATACGAAGAAACAGAGTTGACAATAAAACAAGAAATAACATCCAAGAATTTTGAGAAGTTGGAAATTGAGAAAATATGAATCGAAATATATTATGTGGTCCTTAGAGCAAAGAAACCTATAAAAATGCAAGGTTTAGGGTTTAGGCTTTAAAGGTTCAAGGAGAAAGGATCAAACTTGATAGTAGCTATCAAAAAGTAGAGTATTAAAAGTTCCTTAGTTTTCTTTAATTTCTTCATTATAATTATTTCATCTACCTTCATATGAAAGGCTAAACTTCTTTGGGTTGATTCTCTTATGATTTAATAATGAATTCTGAGCTTATATGGATCAACGTGGTTATTTGTGGTTTTTTCGAAAATGTGTTTACTGTTTGTCATATTTCTTGCATTAACCATGTAGCTTCTTTGTAGGGTATTTCCCATCTCACGATAGCTGCCACTACAAGAAAATCATGAAATAGAAACCAATTTTTAAATACCAAAAATAATTAGTTGCTATAGTAACTAAATTAGATACCATTTTAGAAACTAAAGAAAATGGTTTCTAAATTAGTTTCTATTCTTGTTAAATGGTTTCTAAATTGGTATCTAATTAGCAACCAAGGTTTTTGCTATCAAATTTAGAAACTAAATAATTGGTAGTTAAAATCTTGGTAGCTAAATAGATACCAATTTAGAAATCATTTAACAATAATAGAAATTAATTTAGAAACCAATTTTTTTTTTTAGTTTCTAAAATGGTTTCTAATTTAGTTACTATAGCAACTAATTATTTTTTGTGTTTAAAATTAGTTTCTATTTCATGTTTTTCTTATAGTGTGCCAAAATGTTCTTTCAAAACTAGATAATTCTTTATCCTTAATGCTTTCGGTCTTTGATCTTAGTCTTGATTTTCGGTCTTAATAAACACGATTAACACTCAATTCAATTTACAGAGGATATATAGTTAAGATCAATGATTCAATCCCTTTAGTTTATGGTATTTATCTATGTATAACAATCACATTAGGACCCAACCTATAGGGTAGTTAAAATAGGTCCTTAATCGCATTTTTTTATCAACAATAAAAAATCAATAAATGGGAATCACTTAAAGTGGTGTTCCAACCCTTATTCATAAATAACATTACCATTTTCCTAGCTAGAACCACCTACCAGAATGCAAAAAAACATTAACAGATCTTCTTCATATAGTCCAAAGGATTCAGAACCCAATTTGATTAAGGAAAGGGATCACAACTAAACTTTGCGTAAATTCAATACTAAACCTTTACTCACGTTAAAGCAAACACTTCTACCACATCTGTCACTCCCCTTAATCGCATCGCATGTACATATTGACTAATTACATTATTTGATTCTAATCTTGATTAGAAAGTGTTCGATTAAGATGATGCCGAAATGCTGGGATAGTCGAACAGTACACAGTAAATACTAAAAGTCTGTAAATTTATGATTTCTTTGGTTTTAGTATTATAGATTATGATATTATACCTTTTACTATTATTTAATTATTACAGTATTTCTGTGGGACTCTTGAATCTTGAAGCAGTTTGGTGATGAATATAATTTAAAGAACATGATTGGAACCGGAATGGAGGAAGTGAAAGAACTTTTGTGCACAGTAAAAAGTGTAAACTTTCATCATTGGAGTTGCTTAGACCACATCACAAAGAATGGCAGGCAGGATCTGAATAAACTGGTTCAAATTCAACAAGACAGGTCGTCCTCATGTTGTCACTCTGACTGTCGGAATTTACGTCATTACAAATGCTTGCAGTATAAGCATGCACAATTTTTTAAATATAAGCAGCTCACATTAATATTCAAGTTTATGGAACTATTACAGTGATTTTTGTGATCTTAGAATACTCAAAGTTTCAAGAAGGAAAAGAATGAAATCAATCTTATGGGTAACGTTACTTTTACGTTAATCTACTCCCATTTTGCTCTTACGAACACAAATCATGACCATATGGCAACTTTTTCCATCATTGGCTACGGTTCAGTGTATGAGCCTTTCAATCATATGTCTCAAGTGTTGCCTCATTAATTAGTTGACAATCATAACACTCAAAGGCTGCCCCAGTTATCATTAGCTGGCAACACAAATATCACAGCTTGAGTCTAGAAATGTATGATACCATATTCAACCAAGATTTGCTGGAATATCTTAGACTAGGAGCAAGAATATATCTCAATGAAAGTCCAACGTTATTAGCGCCTGGCATCATGCTGAAGTCAATTATTTTTTGTGACTTTAGTAAAAAAATTATTATCAAGTTCTTAATCTAATAACTAAATGTTGTAAGAACTCATTACCACAAAATGTGGTAATGAGTATATGAACAACGTTAACAGTTCTGAAGCTTAAGAACTGTACCATTGAAGGTCTTAAACCCCATGTTGCATTGTAAGACTCATCTAAAGTTAGTTAACTTACTCCACATTGGTTGTACCATTGGATATCATAGATTTCTACAAGAGTGATTAGCCAACCAAAGGACATCAAAATGATACCCTGCAGAAAAATTTTCTTTCTTGAATTCAGTGTTGTGCAAGTATTACAATAACAGTCCCCATGAAATCAACAAATAAATTCAAGAGTTTGGCCTTTCCTCAGAAAATCTAGGAAGTTGGACAAGTGAGTTTACACGAGTGACCCCTTCCAAACCAGACCAGTTTTGATCATCAGCTGTTCCATCTTCGACATCAACAGTTAGTGCTCCATTAGTCTCATTTTCTTCTGAGGATCTTACAGTGAAGTTCCTCTGCAATGATGGCTCAGATTTTTGTCCATCATCTGACTCAATGGGGTTACCTGAATGGTTGCTCTGGATGGTTGCAGAAGAAAAGCCTTGTTCATCATAATCAGATTCTGAGTCCATTTTCCCATCCAAAAATAAGCATACTACAGCACAGTCATCCATCTTTGAAGTAGGGTATTTAAGTTTCCATTCCCTGGCAGCAGAATCTACCAGAATCCTTGCCGCTGATGATCGTGTTGGTGCAGAAGATACTATCTCAACCACCTCCTCATTGCTTAAAACATCCCACACCTGCACAAAATTTAAAGACAATTAGTTACCCATCTGGAGAAGATGGAAGCTTGAAAATAATTTGCTCTATGAATTTATCTATCCAGTAATAAAATATAGGCAGTTTTGTTCAGTAATCAATAAAGTGGAAGTATCATGCTATGGTTGGTGTTATTAACTGTTTTGAGTATAAAATCACGCAAGGGCAACTTTTTTTGTCATATGTCTACTTTTCTTATTTGCAGGCTAGTTTTCTGATACCTATACATGATATATTTATGAAATATGAAGTGCTGGAAAAAACATCAGCCATGTGCCAATTCAATGCTAAGAACATATTTATCTCACAAATGAAACGAATACAAGATATCTGCTTATAAAAAACTAACAAACCTGAAATGGGTCTTATTCCACTTTAAATAGATCCCTACTATGTATCATCATCACTTTAAGCAACTAACTACTTTTACAAGTTTAGCTCAAAGGATGAAGTTTAATTACTCCAATGGAAGCTTTTTATAAGACTTGAGTCTCATTTAAAACCCTTCTTAAGACCTCTACGGGAGATGCTCTGAGTGAGTATTTCCCAATCCAAAGAGAATCAAGAATGCTAAAGAGCAGGTAAAGGGAACTAAGAACAATATTTTGACTAGTTCTTTCATGTTGAAGAAAGCTTATCACTTCAAACATAAGATTTTGTAAATTTTACATCTTGAGTGGTAAAGAGGCCAGGTAATCCAACTGTTACACTGCTAATTGACAACTGACCAAACAAGTTATTAAATCTGCCAAGATTGTTAAAAAATCTATTCTACTCAATGGCTGGTTTCTAAAAGTCACATCACAGTTTCCTTCCTATCACCATAACGCCAATGCAACCCATAATGTACTACTAATTACTAATTTGAACTTTTGCTTACACCGATCACTCTTTATTTCACTATCAATGCTCGACCATGTAAGATAATTTCTTCATGGCAATCACAATGCCCCACTAACCAACAGAAACTAACTTCAAATGGCAAGTATATTTGTTGAAATTTCCTTGTAAAATAGGGATAAGTGATAATAAAATAATTTTGAAATAGAAAAGTAAAATTTAAGGGGAAAACAAAGAAATGGAAATGAGATTGAAAATTCTTACCCCATCAGAGGCAAGAACAATGAATTGATCTCTGTCTGTAAGCTGCCGATGGGAAAATTCAGGTATAGAAATCACACCATAATCCTTCAAGCAGAAATCTCCAAATGCTCTGGCCATTGCTAATCCTGGTGCATCATCAAAGGGCAACCACACCCTAGGCACTTCCGGCTCATCTTGCAAAGCAAATACCCTACCTTTGCAGCGTTTAATTCTTTCTGCTTCCCCTATAAGAATTTCCAACCAATTTTGAATAATGTTATATCTAGACAAAAGCATATATTCAGCAGAGAGGAGGATAAATGGTGATGGTTGATGACACACTTGGCAAATCAGGCTTCAAATCAACAGTCAACTGAATAGCCACCATGGAGTCATTGCTATCCTTGGATCCCATGATTGCCCGAGAATCCCCAATATAGCCCATGAACAGATTGGAACCCTGGTAAGATAAGAAATTAAGAAAACTGAAAAAGAATGGAAAACAATCATAAGAGTAAATGGTGCTCTTCTACTACCTGCTTCACTATAGTCACAGCAGTGCTCCCACTACAGAAGCAATCCAAATTTGGATGAGACCTAAGTTCTTTGTCCATAGCCTTGTATGACTTCATGAAAGCTTCTCTCCACATAGAGTTCATTTTATCCTCTGTGGAGCAATCCTTCTCAAATTCTACACTATCAGGTTTTACATTCCCTTTGAAGCAAGTTTTACCAGACCCGCTACGCTTTGATTCAGAAGAATGCAAAAATGACAGCAGTTTAACCGGTAAGGCATCCCTAACTTTGCGTGCAACAAGATGACCGTGCGGACCATGACCATCAAAAACACCACAAAAGATCATATCTTCAGACATGAAATCCTGCACAAATACAGATCCGAAAAAGGATTCAGTGTCTACAATCAACAGTCTCTCTTTAATCAATTACTCATGCATCATCCTCAATAAATGTATGCTTAGCTTAAGCTTTTTTTCCAAGAAATAATTGCTTATTTTGACATTTTGAAACAAAAAAATAACTACTTATCTAAAATTAATCTCAGCTCAACATGAAACAGGATGAACATACTTACTTCCCACACAATCATGGCATCCTGATTAATACCCTTGCGGCCCTGCTGCGTAAAGATGCAAGAACCCCGGCTCTTTCCATTAGAGAAAATTCTGCTAGGTAAGGATGGTAAATGGTGGAGAGAAATAACATGATCAGAGAATGTTCGTCTTGTTCTCTTCTGCCCACAGAATCCAATTTCCAAACAAGCCGGGGAGACCGTGTCTCCATTACTCTTGCTGCTACAAGTACTTTTACTGCTTGTTGACACACAACAACCCATTTCCTCAACTCCAGAATGCTGACATCTGATGAATATAAGGTCAAGTTGTTCCTTTTTTCACTCTAGATCTCACATCAATTGCTGGGATAGCAAGTCTGGTCAACCTAGCATACAATCCTGATTCCCGGTATTCTCTCAGCTCAAAATACAAACCACTTTACAACTCAGAAAAATTGGGTCTTTCCTTAACAATCAAAACCAAAACATGCTGGAAGCTACTTGAATGGATAATGAAACCATCTGAAACACAAGAAAACAGGTGGGTATAATAATTAATAAAGGGTCTCTTAAAATCTAGCCATTGCAACAAACTAAAAGAAAAAAAGAAGATAGCTCAGCAAAACAAGTTACTAGACGAATATAAAAACATCCCAACATGTGAAGAAGGAATAGAATATACTAAACAACCTGACCCAACACTGATAGCACCAAAATGAAGATTTTAAAATAATTTAATCCAGAAACTTCGCATTAAAAACTGAACCAAAACAAGAACATAAAGGGCAGAACACAATAAACCATGTGCATTTTTCTTGTTTCAAACGGTTAAAAACCCAAAATTTCTGTACTTTTTTTCTCATTAAACATACATCAATGTTAGATCAGATAATATCAAGGATCAATTAAACGCCGCAACACATTTTATACTAAGTCTCTTGCAGCAGCATCTGAAATCACTTTCTCAAACTCAAAACATCCCCAGAATAAGAAAGTAACAACATAAAAGTAGTGAACATTATTTAAATAGAAAAGGCTTTCTAGCTAAAACCAGCAAAAACATAAGAAAAACAATAACATCTGAGAAGTAGAGAAGCACAGTTAATGTATTTCCACTCACAAATCTGAAAGGTAATGAATTAACAAGAACAAAGGCACGTTTACATGCCCTTTCCCTCGTTTGCCTATGCAACCATAAAGAAAAACTTGGTAAATGAGGCAGTGTACAGTTGAGAGAGAGAGAGAGAGAGAGAGAGAGAGAGAGAGAGAGAAGTGAGTATAAAGCAAGAAAACTACTACAACTACACAAAAAAGTCCGGTTTCCCACTACACAGAAATACGAGAAGAGATAAAGTGAAAACCCCAAAAGCAGAAAAGGACGAAAGAGACTACGATCTTGTCAACAAAGAATTAAAGAGAGACCAAAAAAGAGCATAGGAAATCAAGTAAACGTTACATGATTATCTTATTCATGTATACCCCCAATAAAAACAATAGTAAAATAACAAATGACTAATTGTCCCCATGAAAAAATAAGGGTCAAACCAACCAAAAATAAATAAAGCAGCGTAGCAGAGGAAATCAGAGAAATGTGAGTAGAGCAACCCAAATATAAGTAGGAAAGAGATGGATATGTCATGGAAAAAATAAAAGAGTATAAATAAATAAAACTCCCATCTGACATGACACCACCTAAAGTATGCAGGATGAAAAAGAATGAAAATTCTCTTGAATTTTGAGAAACTCCAAGAAACTGAACCAAGTTATACAGGTAGTAGTAAAATTCACAAAAAAGTGAGTGAGTTACAAAACTGAAAACCACATGGCCAAAAAGAGAAAGAAAAAGAACACTTTAACCAGCTGTGTTGTTAAAAAACTCAGCCAGAAGACAGAAACTAAAACCAAAAAGGTAAAACAAAAAAAAAACAGAGAAAACTAAACATGCAGAGATGAACAAGTTCAACTAAACAAGCAATGAAGGAAAGTGGTGATTTTGAGAGCTATAATGTGGGGAAATGGTAGGAAGTAAAAAATTCATCACCTTTGTGAGAATGCAGAGAGAAAGTTAAGATTGTGGATGAGAGAAGAGGAAGAGGGAAGATGGAGAAGAGAAAGGGAGTGAAAGAATAGGAGGGTTTGAGTATTAATAAGGAAAGGTAATGTGGATGATGAGTGTGCTGGTGCTGCATTCATTGCAAAAGCAGAAGAGACAGAAGAGCACAAAGAAAGAGAAAAGAGGGTAATAAAAGCAGGGTGGAGTTGCTGAACAAGAGAAAGTAAACTTGTTCAGAAGTAGTAGTGTAAATGAATTTCAAAACAAACATATCATTTTTATAATAGTAAACAATTTAGGCTATTTTTTAACCTTAACATCTTTAAAAAACTAATTATCATTTTTATTGGATAACATTAAATATTCTTGTGTTATTTCTATTTTTACTATGTATTTAATTTTAATTTATATATATATATATATATTTACTAGGATGTGAAAATAAAAAAGGATAAAGTAGAAAATCTGATAAATAATATATTAAAGTTTAAAATATTTATTATATTTCTTTGTTTTATTAAATTAAACTTAAGAACAAACATAATAATTTTTTCTTTATAAAAATATTCATAAAAATTTATAGTTTAAATAATATATAATGTTACTTTCATATTTTGATACTTGTTACTTTTCTTATAGCATTTATTAATATTTTAACCAATTCAAGAAAAACATTTTATTTTTTATTTCATTTTAAGGGAGTCATTTATTATATTTGCTTCAAATTTTATTTTAATATATACTTATATGTTATTATATTTTTTTATTAATATAATTACATTTTTCTATATTAATTAAATTAAAAGCATAACTAGAAAAAAAAATGTTATCTTGAAATTTGCATAAGAATAAATAAGAAAACTTTTTTTTTAAATTGAGGATTAAAAAGAAAGAGACGATAATTAATTCTTGTAACGATCATTTAAAAAAAGTAAAGATAACTTTTAGCTAAAATAGTTTATTGTCTTTACGTTATATTTATCACTAAATTATTATTATTTTATAAAACATTTTTTCAAAGCTTTTTTTCACACATTTTAAAATCATTTTTTTTAATTTGACGTATTTCATCATCATATTAGTTACAAAAAACTTCATTTTGTAAAATATTGATGGGACAACCTTGTTTCTATAAACTTATTGACTCTTTGATATATGTTTAAAAGTAAAATATAATAAAATTAAAAAAATATGATTGTCAAATATGTAAGAAAGAAATTGAATGGTAAAATTAGTGAAACTAATATAATTTAGTGATAAAATGGGTAATTAAATTTTATATTAGATTATTGTAGTGCAAAATATAATTTTATCATTTAATTATAAAATATCATATATATAATAAATTTATGAATTTTATAATAATTACTTAAAAATTATACAAATAATTATTTTCTCTTAATTGAGACGTCAATTTTTTCAAAACTGAAAATACTCTAGCATTGATAATTAATATCTAACTTTTAATGGAACATGACTAATTAAATCATAACGTTAACTTTTGTACATATTATCAATTAATAACTTTTTTAGAATATAAAATTAAGCTATCCAGCCTTTTATTTATCTTTTTTCATGAAAAAGTATTAATCTATAAATTTTTATGTAAATACAAATACAAATTTTGATATTTTATCAAGTTACTTTACTTTGATGGTTCATTAATTAAATGGAACAAATGCAATTAGGACAAAACTTATGTAGTTATTGCATTTAAAATTAAATTAAATGTTCGTTTTTAGATAATAATGAAACAACTGTTTAAATTATGTGAAATGATTTAACTGTTGAACTAATTAATGTCATATGTAAATATAAAAATTTAATACTTCATGTCATTTATTTCTTTTCATTTTTAATATACTTTTATCATAAGACTTTAAATCATAAATGATCAATATACACAATAAATAAATAAATAACGCAGTTATAGCTGTGAATGAATAGCTTAGAAGATTTCACAGCATGCAACACAAGATATACAACATAAATTTATCTTATAAGAAATATGAGTATTTCAATGAATGATACTTCTACAAAACCCTATTTATTATGTAAAACTATATATCCTAAAGATTCAAATCCTAAGACCCAAACTTCCTTCTCTAACATTTCATTTGCTTTAGGTTCTATCACAAGATTTTTCATCTTGTTTTTAATTTTCTATATAAAATATATTACACTTTCAACTACTTTAATATATTATAATTTCATCAAATATTTATGATTTGATAAAATAAATAATTTTTAATTACTGATTACCAATTTTCAACTAGCTTTCTAGTTAGTTTTGTAAAAGTTTAATATTTGTATTTTATTTTTTATTTTATTTTTTTTATCAGCAGTTTAATATTTGTATATTTATACAGTATACAAATTTCTATATTGTTAACTAATGGTGAACTACTTTTTGTACAACTTTTTAAGGTATTTATTGGGAAAAATTTGTGCCACATATAAGTTAATACGTAAATTAGAAGAATAAGAAAGTGCCGTTTACAATTTTAATAGAAAAATATTATTTTATATATTTTCAGGTCATGTTAGAAAAACTTCGATCTTCCCCTATTGGACTGACTATTTTAAATGCATGAGACTGTAGAGATAAATATATATTAAAATTAAAATATGTTACAAAAGGGTATAGAGATAATTATTTAAAAATTATTGTCAACTCAACATTAGTGTACTGGGAAGTTAGCATTCACTTAACAAAAACATCCCAAATAATCAAATTATAATGTAGTATAAATATTTTACCATATTATATAGAGAGAGAGTCGAAACATCTTAAATATATTGAGAAGTGTTTCTTGGAACTCAGAGTATTATCTATGTACATATTAAATATAATCACAACAATATAAACCATTAAGAACATCACTAGAATAAAATTAATTATAGATTAATTATAAATCAAGTCACCAAACAATAATATTATACCTAATCATTTCAAAATACTTAAAAGCAACATGCTGACCCAAACTTAAGTGAAAATAGATTAAAAAAACATCAAGTAGATAATATCTTCCAAAATATTTGTATTAAGCATAAAAATTAATATTCAACTCATTCCAAGTAAAATAATCTATAAATGGATTTCACTCATATAGGTTAGATAGATTCGTTACACCAAAGGTTGTTCACCTACAAATATATACTTTGGTCACCTACAAATATATTTTAGTATATATTTTAGTATGTAAGAATTTTTCATCAATTTCTCGAGACCTAAAAAATATCTAATATCAGAGTCCGTCATTGGATTCCTAGTAGCGAATATTAAAAGAGTGTTCACTTAGGGTTTTAAACAAAGTAAGTTCATTTTTGCTCTTGTTTCTTTGAGTCCGTTTTTTTAAATGCTAAGTCTATCTCGGTAGTTGTTGTTGCATGTGAGGTTTCTAGCTTCAGGATTAGTCCCTATTAGCTCAGGGTTCTAGTGATCTAGTTAGAGTTTTTATCAAGACTCTAAGGTGCAGGTTAAGTTACCCATGAGCTTTTGGTAGGTTTAGAACTCTTAGTGAGCACTTGCTCAAACTCAAGTAATGGAAGCTAGTTTTAATTTCAAATAGAACCCTAGGTTAGAAGATCTAGAACTGGGGGTGACGTGGTCACCAATTCCAATTTTTGTTTGTAGGATTGATTGTTTTTTAGTAATGTAGGGTATTGTTTGAAATCAAATGCGAGTATGTTGATTTTGATATGGATTTATGGCAGATGTTTTTGTTTGACTTTGAATGATGTAAATTGGATTACATATAATGACTCTATATAGATTGATAGAGTGAATTGATGAGAGTATTCCTACCATGTTAAATAAGATATGTGTGGTTTAAATTGTTAAATTGGATTGTATATGTATGATCAAATTAGGAAAAAAAATATGCAGATTTTTCTGCATATCTCCCTCAGGCGAGATAATTCTCGCTCAAGCGATAATAGAATAAAAATATAGAGTACTCTTGAGTTCATTCTGTTAGAATATATCACCTAAACAAGAGAATGGGTAAATTGTTTTTACAAGATTTTTGCAAAGATTGGAAGTAGAGTGAAAAGATCTGTAAAATCAATCAATTGATTTTTCAGTTCAACTTGATGAGTTATCATATTAACATTTCTTAAGAAAAATCAACCAGTTGTTTTATCGAAACAACTAACTTTTTAATGCAGCCGAATATAAAGAACAGAACTTAAAGCAATATATTAGAGTAAGGAAAGAGAAATTCACACTTATGTTAGTTCACTTTTAACTAAGAGCTACATCCAGTCCTTAGCCAACCACTAAGAATTCACTATTCAATTAAAACTAAATTACAAACCACACCAAGAATGTTGATCTTGAACCCCTCAAAGAACACACAACACTTCTTAGCAACACCACAGTTTCCAGAAACACTATATGAAATTGTTTCACCCACAATACAGTATAAAAGAAAAAGTATGAGTACACTTGGGCTTTACAAAACACTAGAACACAAGAATAGAAAATCTAGTTCCTACTTCACACACGAGCAATGATCCAAAAGCTCTTAATCTTCTCTTGAAAATGCTTTTGATAAAGCTCTCTTGTTCCTTATGAAATGATCATAAAACAACCTTTATATAGACTTAAGAAAGATGTTAAAACCATTTGATCATTAATTGAAAACAATTAAAAGCATTTAAAAATAGTTTTGGAAACATAACAGAATTTTGTTAAAAACACTTGATTGATTTTCAAAACAAACTAATTGATTTCTTTTTGTATTAAGGACATCACATAAAACAGCCAGATTATTTATCGAAATAATCGACTATTTTTGCCTCACAAAAAAGACAAAAGAAAACAAAGTTTTTTCAAATCCTTTGAAAAACATTAAATACAATTCAATCGGTTGTCACGATAAATCATCTGGTTGAAAAACTTGTTATAGTCACCAGACTTTGAACATAAGTTTTTTCAGCTGATTGAAAGCACGAAACAACTTACTAAAATTAACACTGATTTTAGAAAAATTTCAAAAGAGATCTAAAATCAAATGAACTTTGATCAATGCTAGGTGTAAATTAACAACTCAAAATATACTAAATAACACACACACACAACAACAGATTCTTCAAGTCTTCAAAGCAGATTTGGAAACATCGAAACACCTTGTTCACGTATTCTTGCTCAAGCGAAAAGGAATCTCGCTTAGGCGAAAATGGGGTAAATTTAGGGGTGCTCTCGGGTTCAATCTCGCTTAAGCGAGAGGATTTTTGCTTCGACGAGACCCATTCTCACTGAAGCAAAAAAAATCTTGCTCAAGCCAGTAAAAAAAATAAAAAGATTAAACTTTATTTTTGCTTTTTAGAGCCTAGTTTATTATTGTTTATTGTTTTTCAATGCAAAATTTAAATTTTATTTAAAAATATGATTAAAGGAACTTAATTATGTGTTTAAGTGAATTTGAATTTGTGATATATATGGATTGTTTAGAAAGTTTAAAATCTGATGTGATTGAATGGTGTATTAATGTGTTAAATGATGTATGCAATGAGGTGAAAGTGTGATCAAGACATAGTATTTCCAAGAAAGGAAATATCATGTTGAGATTGTTATTATGGTGTATTGATTTGTAGAGTATCCCGTGAATGAGACGATTACGACTCTACTAATATAATGGATGGAGTTATTCAGTTGGTGACCGTCGAAAGAGGTTCATTTGACTTAGTCTGAGGTTTAAAAGAACTTATCAAAGCAAATCATATGGATTTACCCTTTCATATGAGATGATGATCATGTGATATTGAGATGATTATGCGCACAACTGTGTGGGTTCATAGTGAAAAGTATGATAGGTTCATCTCTTTATATGCTAATTCCAATACACGAGTCTTCCGAAAATAGAGTCAAGTGTTTAAGTATGTGAGTCAGTAGAGATCTGACACGAGTAATGTGGATGATGAATATTAATAAACACTTGACTATTTTGTGAAAATTATGAGAATTTGATGGATTATTTTATATCAGAATTCTTTAAAGTAGCTAGCTTACCGTATGCTTTGTTTTGTGTTTGCTTTCTTTAATCTGTGATGATTCTGTTAATTTACATTGCAGCAGATGATGATGCAGGAGAGAGAGCTACATAGTAGGAAGATGAAGATGTTTATATTTCCTTTGTGTTTTTTTGCTATGTGTATTCTTTTATTTATATACATATATAAAGAGAGAGAGATTTGTCTATCTTTATATACTTATTTTGATATTTTATGCATATTATAATTATTAGATGTGATAATAATAGGGATATTACATCATTAAATATTAAGTAAAATAAGAATATTTATGTTAATAATAGATTTATGTATTTAATACTTAAATCACAAATTCATCAACATATCATCTTAATTGAAAAAGAAAGTCTTAAATATGTCACCCGTAATGAGTTCATATTATATAATTCCTACGTTATACTATTCACAAATATAACACATTATTTTTTAATCAAAAAAATTGATTGAATGTCTTACTCGAATAAAACATTCAATTAAAATTTATATAATGTATATAAGCTTATAGTTATTAAAAATGTAAATACTAGAAATTAACTTGAAAAATAGGTTTAAAAGACTGAGGAAATGTCACTTGAATGAGATCAACTCTTAAACGATATTCTCCAATAAATATTTTTTTGTCTCTCCTAACTTAAGTTATCATAGTTTTCTTGAGTGATAAGTTAGAACCTATGAATGTCCTAAAAAAGTGAAATATTTGAGTAATATGTTATAGTTAAAAAACATAAGAGAATCTTACCCAATTTATTAAGATTTTGTCGCTTGAGTGATACAAGTCGATTGAAAAGATTTTTTTTACAAGTTCTTTACTTAGGAAAACTATATTTCAAATAAAGAAAATCTTTGGTAAAAATTGTTTTATCTTATATTCAAACTTAATAAAAGAATAAGGACATCTCCAATAATTAATATGATTTTATTCATGTATTTAAAAAATAATTTGTTCTTTGACTATTTTTGTCATATATATGAATTACCTTTTGTATTTATAATATTATCATGAAGTAGATACTTGTGCATTAGGACATCAACTTATGAATCTTTAGCAAATTAAAAAAAAAACAGTTTGTCAATGAAAGGTATATTTGTTATTCTTACATCTTTAACACATAACCCATTAACCTGCTTAAGTTATTACTTCTTCCCAACTTACTAAATTCTAGTTTTTATTAGTCATATCCTCTTAGACCACAACATATACCTACAATACTTATTTATATATTAACAAACATCATTTGAAAACTAAAATGATTTCATGGTGTAAGTACGTATGGAATTACAATACTTATTTATATTTTAACAAAACATCATTTGGAAACTAAAATGGTTTCATAGTGTAAGGTATGAAGCTCAAAACTGAGTATGTAAAATAATAGCAATCTATCTTATTTAGAAGTTCCATTTGTTAAACATGTTTGGACATTTTCAATCACGTGGTTGAACATTGCTTTGGTGACTCTCTTATGTTGTGTTTATTTTCAGGTATATGAGGAGGGATGAGGAAGGTGGGAGGGGGTGCCTAGATACATACCAATGTTATTTCTAGGTGAATTTTCAAAATTGTCTCATTTTTATGAGGGAGTTCCTTTGAACATATAAATCTAGATTTTTGAAGATTCGCATTCAAACCAATTCATTGCAAAAGTCATATTGAGTGATTAAGACTAAATGCATTTCTCCTAAAAAAATATATAGAGATATAGGAATAAGTGCATTTTTAAAGGTGGAGTGATTGATCATTTTGAAATTTTCTCCTTAGCATAATTAAAGGTTTGGTCTTGGATTTCCTCAAAAGTACCATCAATGATTTTCTCCTTCTCTGATTGGTGCCTAAAACCCTTGGTTTGTATGCACTCGATTAAAAGTTGCTTATAGGGCGGTCGAGCTAGTTATTGGTATCTTTGTGATTTTAGCTGGTGTTGTTTGTGTAGGTAGTTGGTGGCAAAATTGTTGGTTTTTTCTAGCTTTGGAGAAAAATGTGTTTGTCCCTATTGTTCTGTATAAAGGTTTGACCACCTCTGAAGCGGGCCATATTAATTTATTCTTTCTTGTCGATAAAAAAAACAATAAAAAAACACTAGTAAAAAGATAAGTCAAATGAGACCTCCCTCGGAATATGTTAATATGTTGTTAATATCCCTTCATACAATGATGATTTATGCACAATGTTTTGGTGTCATTGGAGATATCAATTTTGGTGAATGGGAGCCCAACAATTGAGTTCTATATAGACAAGGGCCTTAGACAAGGGGATTCTCTAGCACCTTTCTTATTCCTCGTAGTGGCAAAGGGGTGGTCAGGCAGGCAGTGTCAAAAGGTATTCTGCATAGTGTGGAAGTAGGTGCTAATAACGTAAAGGTTAATATGCTACATTTTGCGGATGACACTTTGTTCTTCTGTAAAGAAAACACTTAAAATATAATGGCTATGAAAGCAATGTTGTGCTCTTTCGAACTAGCATCAAGGTTAGAAAGTGATTTTTTTCTAAAAGCAGGTTAGGTGGGGTGAGTATAAATCAACTTCAAATGCATAATTACACGTTTATGCTCAACTATGATGTTATGCAAACTCCTTTGACATATTTGGGAATGGAAATATGAGGTAACCACAAAAGGATCATCTTTTGGGAAGGTATTATTGATAAGATTAGGATAAGGTTGGGCAGATGAAAAGGTAAGTTGGCAGGGAGGATAAGTTTGATCAGATTTGTTCTTACTTCCCTCCTCTTTTCTATATGTCTTTTTTAAAAAGTCTAGCGTCGGTCATTATTTCGTTAATACCATTAAGAAAATTCAGAGGAAGTTTTTATGGGGATGGGGGAAGGAAGGAAAATAACATGGGTCGCTTGGGAGAAAGTATGCGAATTGAAGGAAGAGGGGGTTAGGGATTATAGATATTGGGGTTTTTAATAACGTCTTACTAGGGAAATGGATTTGGCGTTGTCAGTCTACATCGAGGGGACTATGGAAGGAAATCTTAGTATCAAGGTATCGAGGCCAGAGAGATCTAAAAAATAATGTAAGGAAACATAAGGAATCTCTATGGTGGCGGGACCTAAAGAGAATTTGGACGATGGATGACTGGGGGAACAATTTTAAAGACAAATATGAATGAGTTTTAGGTGATGGTCAGAGCATAAAGTTTTGGGAAGACAAATGGATTGGAAATGAAGCATTATGTAGTAATTTATGAAGGTTTTACTTGATCTCACTCTTTAAAACTACCAGTCTGTCCCATATGGGGTGGTGGAATAGTAATCAATGGTCTTGGAATCTGGAATGGAGAAGAACTTTGTTTGAATGGGAAGTTGGTGAGGAAAGACAACTAAAGCAATTGCTTGAAAATAAGAGTCTGATAAAAAAAAGGACTATTGGGTTTGGAAGGAAGATGAAAAGCACTAGTATTCATTTAAATATGCTTATAGAACCCTGAAAAGTGAGCTAAACGGGGAAGAGAGGTTTATATGAATACTTTTGGAGTATTAAAGGACCACCATCTACACAGAAGGTAGCTTGGCGGCTGTTACTAGATCAACTTCCTACAAGAGTGAATTTGGAGAGGAAAGGGATGGTTATGGAAAGCAAGGTCTACATTATGTGTGGAGAATTAGAGGAAACGATGAATCATTTATTCTTCAACTATAGAATAGCATGGTTGGTTTGGAGCAGGTGTAACCTTTGGTTAGGGATGTCAATGACTCTTCATGGGGAAGCGAAACCTCACTTCCTACTTTATAACTTAGAATGGGACTTTAAAATGGAGAATAGAGTTTGGGGGTTATGTGGATAGTAGTGGACGGGGAGATTTCGAGACAAAGGAATCATATAATTTTTAAGAAGGGTAAAATAGATAGTGTGGAGATTTTCACATGAGCACAACTCAAGGGGTGGACTTGGTTAACATGTAAAGAAAACTTTGCTAATATCACATATCCCTTATGGTGTTTGGAGCCAAAGGCATCTTTGAGATCTACTAAAAGGAAAAATCCTTGTCATAATGCAAGATTTTTTGAAGTTGGGTAAGGATGGTTGATGAAAGTTCCCCTTTGAGTTCTTGGTTATGTTGATGAGAGGTGTTTTCGGTCATAAGGAGTGTCTAACTTGGTAGTTTTGTGAGGAGCTCTAACAAAAAATAGGATCCTGCTTAAACAATTTGGCTTTTTGGGTGAAATTTGTAGTTCTTTTTCTTTGGTTGTTTATAACTTCATGGTTTCTTATTTCTTATCTATATCTTGTTTTTAAGGTAGGTTGTGTTTGTAAGGATCTTTATATGTATATTCAATAAGTGTAGGAAGGTGAATATATTTTATTTTGTTTATTGCTTATTGTGTTCTTGTGAAACAAAAGCCAAGAAGGTTTTGTTTCATTTGGTAGCCAAAGAGGGGTTTGGAACTTTGTCTGCATCACTTCTATCTTTGATCTTTTGTTAGTGAAAAGAGGTTGTGGATTTGAAGTTGTAAGGAGCACCAAGGAGCGTGATTTCTAGATGAAAGGAATAGGAGTTTTAAGGATTTGGGTGATTTATGGGATTAAAGTATTGTTGGTAGTTGTGCAACATGCAAAGAGCAGCTATAGCAAGCTTACAACAATCCAAGGGGTCGTTTCTCATCCTTTGTTCCTCCAACTAGCCTTCTGATGTGACCCAAAAACACATGAAGATGACCAAGGATTCTAAACTTGAAGGGTCATCTCAACAAACAAATAAAGACTTCATCAATAGAAGAAATGGACAAAGTCCAAAGCATTTGAAGTTCTTCTTATTAGTCTTCTCAAAAGATGAGGCCCAAGCTCAATTAATATCTTTGTTGTAATATCTTTAGAATAGATTTAAAATAGAACATAAAAGGGAAGTATGAATAGGAGTATAGGACTTATGAGAAAGTAGTAGAAAAGTCACATTTTCTAGAATAGGAGTGACTTGTGTTGGGCGGCATTTTCAATGCCTTTTCATTTCCTTTTGCCTTTTGGATGACCGGCTCTCTACACTATATAAAGAGGTGCTTGGCTCTTGTAAAGACACATTAGATATTTAATTTTGAAGTACACTTACTCTTCTCAAATTGAGAGAGATTTTGTGAGACTTGTTCTTCTTCTCCTAGTCTTATCTTGTGAGTCTTTGGGAGCTCTCAAGTGGCGGCATTCCTCTCTCATCTTGGAGCCATTCACCTTCCAAGTGGCGTGAACCATTCCCTTGGCATCAACCACATAAGTTTTCTTTCCAACCATTCATATTCTTCTTCCATTTCCATTCCATATCAAACTCTAAACATCTCTTGTGATTGTTTCTTGATTTCTATTTGGTAGAACTTGTGTAGTTGTTGTTTTCAATTGGTAGTTTGTGGTTATTTCTTGTTTTAATGGGTTGGAATTGTTTGTTTGATGTTTCTAACCGGTTCATGGGTCCTTAATTGTGTTTCAATCGGTTCATCTTCTTGTTAATGGGTTTCTATCTAGTTTACTGTGTTTGTATCATAGTTTCAATTCGGTTTCTTGTTTTGGTTTGTGTTCTTGAGTTGCTAGAGAATCTCGATCCTAATTCTTAAAAGTGTCTGTTAATGAATCATCTCCTAATCAACTCATATCATGTGGTATCAAGAGTTATGGTTGTGTTCAATATTTTTTGAGTTGATTGGTACTTTAATTGGGGTTTTGTGTTAGTTGCTCTGTATTTTGATGTAATTGAGTATTTCTTGTTGTTTTATTTGGTACAAATTAATTGTGTTTGAGTCATTTTGATTTTTAAATCCATATAAGTTTTGTCAAGTCGTGTTTCTCCTAAAATGTCATCAATTCTATGTAGTACTTTTATTGATAATTTTGGTTGATTGATTTTAATTGAGTGCAGTTTTATAATTCTGTTTTTGATCCTTTGATGCATTTTTCTTTTTTAGATTTGAGTTCATTCTTGTTTGTTACATCCATACAAGTTCATATACATCATTTCCATTGTGTCTTTGAAGTTTCTTAATGTTGTTTTTAATTCCAGAATAGGTTTCCTCTATTTTCCTGAATCTGTGCTGACTGAAAACGTTTGTGAAAATTTATTCCGTTTGAGAAAAATTCTGACATTCTAGATTTGAGTAGTTTGACGTGTTATAATAAAAGTGGAAAAAACAGTGAATCAAAATTCAAAATACAAAAAAAATGATAAATCAAATACATTCAGTGTGCAATTTTGCCGCGGAAAAAAACGGTGAAGTGGCAGTGATTTTGAAAAATTTATCACAATTAATTGGCGCACTTTTTTTGTGTGTGATTCTCGTGCCTAATTTGAGATAAGACATTGAGTTTTTCTGTGGTTTAAGTTTCACATTCAAATTTGCAATTTTCAGCTCAACATAAATTTTTAAAGTCATGCAAAATTTCACACAAAAGAATTCATGTGGTACTGTTTTTTGTTTTCTTCATCCAATTCTAGTTCCATTTTCTAGGTTCAATTTGTGTACTACCATTTATTGAGTACCTTATTTTGTTTGCTTGTCATTTTCATTCAATATTCTATTCAAAGTATTGTCATATCTTTTACTTCCAATTTGGTTTAGCTATTTCTTGTTTACACCTTTTCTTGATTGTCTTTTCTTGTTTCCTCAAGTTTTGTGGTGATTTGACTTTGAGCAAGTGTGGTTTGCTTTGACATCTTTCACTTGAGATTTATCCAATCCACAAGTGAGACTTTGGTTAAGGAAAAATTTTTTTTTTCTTTGAGTGCTTCATTTATTTTATTCATTTTGGTCGTGAGCATATTGTTACCTATACCTTGTTTTCTCTAATTGTTTGTTCATTGTGTTTTGTGTTTGTTTGATAATATGAATCATCTTTCTAGTGGTGAATCATCTAAACCTCATTCTCCTAAAAAATCTTTTATAATTGGAGAATTGAGGGAAGCAAAAAGGATCATTGCACAAAAAGAGGAAGAAATGAGACAAATGGAGGAAAGACTCCAAAGATTGGAAATGATGAATGAAAGACCGCAAAGACAAAGGAGGCCCCATCATAGATATGAATCAAGAAGTTCTCACAATTATGGTGGCTTTGATGATGAAACTGAATGGAGAAGGCAACATTAAGAAGATAGGCGCCAACATGTGGCAAAACCTTATTTACCATTTGTAAAATTGTCTAGTTTTAGTGGAGATAGTGATCCTAATGTGTATTTAGGATGGGAGGCTAAATGTGAACAAATTTTTAATGCGCATGAGGTCCAAGATGACCAAAAGGTAAAATTAGCCTCCCTAGAATTCTTAGACTATGCCATGCAATGGTGGCATAAACTTGTAATGGACATTGGGCTAAACAAGAGACAAATCGTGGTTTCTTGGGAGAATTTAAAAGAATGCATGCGCGCTAGATTTGTGTCTCCATACTATAGGAAAGACCTTTTGTTGAAACTCCAAAGTTTTCATCAAGGCACGCTAAGTGTGGATGCTTATTTTAAGGAACTTGAAACACTTTTAACTAATATTAACATGCATGAAAGTGAGGAGTTCAAAATGGCTTGCTTTGTAAGTGGTCTTAAAAGGGAAATCTAAGATGTGGTAGAATTATATGAGTATACTTCTTTAGAAAAATTGGTTCACCTTGCCATCAAGGTAGAATCACAAATTTCCAAGAAAAACTCTTTTAAAAATTCTCATAATGATGGCTTTTACCACACATCTTGGACAAATAAACAAAAATCTACATAAACTTTTCCCTCCAATTTTAAAAAAGAGTCCACTTACAAAACAAAGGATTCAAAACCCTCACCTTCAACTCCTATATCACCTACCAAAACCTCAAGTAAAAAATGTTTTAAATGTTTAGGTTTTGGTCATATAGCCACAAATTGTCCAACAAAGAGAACCATGATGGTTAAAGGGGTCAAGTAGTAAGTGACCATAGTGATAACTCTTTTAGATCTAACTCCCCTTCCCCTTCAAAAACCCTTAGTGATAATGATTGTGAAATACCTTGTGAAGGTGACTTATTGATGATAAGGCGAATGTTGGGCACAATTCCAAAACCTTTGGATCATACCCAGAGAGAAAATATTTTCCACACCCGCTGCCTTATCAACAACAAGTTATGTTCCTTGATTATAGAGGGGGTAGTTGTACTAATGTGGCTAGTACAAGATTGTGGAGAAGTTAGCCTTACCCACTATCTCTCATACCAAGCCCTATAAATTACAATGGCTTAGTGCCGAGGGTGAAATCATGGTAAATAAACAAGTCCTCATAAACTTTGCAATAGGAAAGTATAAAGATGAGGTTTTATGTGATGTTGTGTCCATAGAAGCAACTCATGTTCTTTTAGGAAGGCCTTGGCAATATAATAGACATGTTTTACATGATGGCCTGACCAATACAATGTCTTTTTCTTTCCAAGGACGCAAGATTACCTTAAAACCTCTCTCTCCCCAAGAGGTTCATGAGGACCAAATAAAAATGAAAACTAAAAGATAAAATGAGAAAGCAAAAGAAGTAAGTATTAAACCGAGTCACAATACTTTATCCACTAAATCAATCATGTTGACTCGTGCTATGCCTTAACTTGAGCCTCAAAGGTATTCTTCTTCTTTATCTTTTTCATTACCCAAGGTTCCAAATTCAACACCATCTTGGTTAAAAAATGTTAGGGATGATTTTTACATACATCCTAATGGTTTTCACCTTTTAAGATGACTTTTTCCAAAGAATATCATCATTCCCAAACAATTTTTTCCAACATGGTTTATCTATAGGACCTCTTTTTCTAAACTTCCAACGTTTCAAAATGCTAAGTCATGTTTTCCTATCTCTTCTTGCATTCCTCACTCATCTTGGAGCCATTCACCTTCCAAGTGGCGTGAATCATTCCCTTGGCATCAACCACATAAGTTTTCTTTCCAACCATTCATATTCTTCTTCCATTTCCATTCCATATCAAACTCTAAACATGTCTTGTGATTGTTTCTTGTTTTAATCGGTTGGAATTGTTTGTTTGATGTTTCTAACCGGTTCATGGGTCCTTAATTGTGTTTCAATCGGTTTATCTTCTTGATAATGGGTTTCTATTTGGTTTAGTGTGTTTGTATCATAGTTTCAATCCGGTTTATTGTTTTTGTTTGTGTTCTTGAATTGCTTGAGAATCTTGATCCTAATTCTTAAAAGTGTCTATTAATGAATCATCTCCTAATCAATTCACATCACCTTCTCACCCAAAGGTGGTGCTAAAGGAACATAAGTAGTAGTTGCAATTTGATGTGAAAGGAACTCAAATGATGTTGTGGCTACTAGGTTATGTCGTAGACGAGCCTCTTATGGAGTTTTATGTTCATAAGGGGGCTCTTTTTTGGTTTTGTGTGTTTGTGAAATGTAAGAGGTTGGAAAAAAGTAGATATATTGTTTTGGATTGTTTATGTGTACTGTTTTATAGAGTTCTATTATTTTATAGTTTTTTTTTTCTGTCTAAGGGTTAAGATATCCCTTTAAATATTTCTATTAATTTTATTCTTTCTTTATTGATAAAAAAATATATAAATATTTTCAATCCAAAACAACAACGAATAAGTAAACTCTATAAGACTCCAGGTGATTAAACTCTTTATCTTACACTATAAACAATTCGATTTAAACTATTCCAAGAAAAATTCAATTTACTCCATTATAAACTTTTTTTTAATATCCACCTTATAACTATCAATTCCTATTTCCTTCAAGTTTTATTTGAAGTGATGAATAACTTTATATATATATATATATATATTTATATATCGATTGAATTGTTTTTTATATCTTTTAAAAAATAAAATCATTTCAAACATTTTAAGATTTGTCATGCAAGCTTATTCACTTTATCTAAAAAAATCACAAAAACAAAACATATACATATATATATAGATTATAAATTAAAAAAGCATAATATATATATATAAACAATATAAATATATCTAAAGAGAAACATATGAAAAATAAGGATAAATTTATTTTGATATATTTAAAAGGATCCACTTCTTTAAAAGAATACTGTCTTTCCATGTCCACATTTGTCAACTTTACTCTTCATCCAAACAAACATACCATAAGTAAATGTGCATATTCTAAATTTAAAAACACTAAAACATGTTTAATAAGAAAACAATATACTAAGAAATTAATAATTGAAAACTAATTTGACTTAACAAAAAAGAAATAGAGGTAGTGAACTGGTTTAATTGTTTTTTAGACTGGTTTGAAGCTGTTTTACTAATTTGTCCAGTAATGATAAAAAAGCTATATGTAAATTTGGTTACACATGTGCCAAGTGAGTTAGTTGCAGGGTGTGGTTTATGGTTTTGTCTTCTTGTATGGTTTGTCTCAAACATTTACATGTTGCAACAACTGTTAAAGTAACATTATTATTAATTTTGTTTGAGATAATGGTGTGGTAAAGTACAATTGGGAACTATTGTCAGGTTTGGCCACCACCAGTTTAAGAATTGGTCCATTTTCAGAGTTCCTTCGGGATAAGAAACACGTTTTAGGTTTTTTAAAATATTTTACTTATTGATACTATGTTAAGTAAATTAGTAAACACGTTTAGTGGCTTTGAATACCTCCATATATCATGTTTGAGAGATTGGGATGTTCATTATTTTGAGAAATTTTTTATATATTGGATAATTTAAAAGGAATTAAAATGGGTTAAACAGTTCAAATTAGAATCACTTTTCACAACTCGATGAATTTAAGTCCAAAGCTTATTAAATTCAAGTTGAAGGGAGCATGCAATTTATTAGTAACATTTTTATTATTTAATTAATGCAAACTACTTATAACAAAACATATTGTTTATATTTTATGATGAAGATATTATATATGAATTTTTTAAAAATAGACTTTTCCATTTTTAATAACAAATAAGAAATGCAATTTAGTTTACCAAATTGGGTTGGTTTGACTCTATTTATGCAAGTTTTTGTTAACAAATTAAATTGTTAAAAACTAATTAGTGTTATTCTTCTTCTTGTCTAAGTCTTTATTTGGATTAACATGAAGAGTGGGAGAGAAAGAAAAATCACATATTAGAAATTGAGATTATTTGGATTGAATTTATTTTTTTTCTAAGATTTTGTTAGGACTAACACATGAGGAAAAGGAAAGGAAAAAAAATAAAAGAAAGTGAAAAATAAAATTATTTAAATTATATAAAAGTAAAAAAATATATATATATGTAAAAAGTGTAGATAATTTGTTTGAAATAATATAATAATTTTTATTTTGTATACTAATATATTTAAAAAGTGTAGATATTTTGTATACTTTATAAAATATTTTTTAAAATAATTTAGTGTAAAAGATAGTTTTCAAAAATATAAATTAAAGTTAAAATATTTTTTTCAGTTAAAATAAACCATCAAAATTTAAATAAATTAATTTTAGATTTTAATTTAAATTTTTTAATATAAAACATATAATAACAAAATATTAAATTTCATTTCATTTCATTTATTTATTATATTTATATTAGAATAAAAATAAAATATTTATTATATTTTATTTAACTTTAATGATTAATTCCTTTCTTTATGATTTCTGTTTAATAAGTAAAAAATAATAAAAATATTTACAAAAGCTGGTTTTCTTCGCAACTCACAGTACAAAGGTTTTTTTTCGTTTTTTTTATTTTTTTATTTTTTTTTTAATTTTCTGTCTTTCTTCGTTCTTAAAATTTTCGTCGTTGCAACAAACACTGACTAAATTCAATTAAAAAAAACTTATGCAGAAATATTAGTTTTAGTGAACTACAAAAGACCCTCTGAATATTTTTTTTATAATAACAAATATTTAAAGAGGTCTCTTTTAATTTAATTAATTCTTTATGATAAAAAAAATAATAACAAATATTTATAATTAAAAAATAAATTATTATAAAAATTATCAAAATAAAAATAGTTACTAAAGATTATATTAAATTTATAAAAAAATGCATATATAAAAATATATAAAATATATATTTTTATTAATTTTTATAATATTATATTTACTCGATTTGAATATTTGTAATTTTTCATCTGGTAATTACTGCTGATCCAGATAGTTTCTTAGAAATCATTAAATCAAATCAATAAAAGAGATAAAAGAAATCATTACTGCTAATCAAGTAATTGGATTCACAAGAATAAAAGAGATAAAAAAAACTGTATAAAAAACTTAAAGACGTCACATTATTATTTCTTATAAATATTAATAGCATGCTTATAAAAAACAACATAAATTATTTGATAAATAACATTCACTTTTCAAGGGTAATTAAATATTCATTTATTAAAAAAAATCTTTATCTTATTTATTACGACTTTATTTATTTTCATAAAGAATTGTACTTGTTCCTTCCTTTTTTTTCATATATTAGCAATTTTTCTAAAACTGTTTGTGGTTTCTTTGAAACATATATGGGTTATGTTTGAAAAATATATTAAAAATAATTATTACAATATAATTCAATAGATAACTTTGTATTTTAATTTTTTAAATATAACGTTTGAATAAAACTAAATTAAGTTGATTTCATTTAAAGCTTTTCACCTTTAATTCATTTCAGACTTGTCATGTGACCATAGTAATGTGGAGTGGCAGGGGCACACATGCACATGCTGTTTTTATTCAATTTTAAAAAAAAAATTTACACTTAAATTAGAATTAATTAATTTACTGTGTGTAGAGATAAAGTGGACAAAATGTTCATGAAGTAAAAAAATTACAAATAAAGTGATTAATTTCCCTGTCCCGTAATTTTGTCAATTTCATTCACTTTTTTTTTTCTCTTTTTTTCTGAGGGTCCCAGAAGAGACAGCAATAGTTTTCATAAGGAATATATATGGTCTACATGTTTGCCTTTGCTTTTATTTTTCTCATATTTTAAATAATAAGGTCTTTCTATTATTTTTTGGGTCAAATATACCTTTATTTGTTGGTATGATTCAAATACCATTATTATATCAACTTTGTCAAATATTCATCCCAGTGTATTTTTTTACTACCTTTAGCTGTTGATAAGACCATCATGCAAGAGTGCTATTTTCCAATTTAAGTAAACCTAATAGTTTGTTTGGAAAAGAAAAAGGACGAAACACTGCATGTGAGTGAGGTAAAACAACATTATACCTTCAATGAAATTTATAGTCATATTATTTATCAATAAAAAATAAAATAGACCCAAATAATAATTGGCATGGAAAACAATTGAATAAAGTGTTGGATCGTGTTGACTAGTTTCATATTTTTCTAATTCCATAGTTATTTATTAATAATTAGAAATAAGTCCAAAATTGAAAGCAAACATATACGGAAAGTTAATGAGAGATGAAATTTCATTGATTTTTATTATCGAAATGGATTAAAAAAATTATTACATATATAGGTAAGTCGTGTCAAAGTAAAATCACCTTATCCTTTTGAAATCGTCTCAAACTCACGTAATTTTGTTTAAACGAAGAAAAAGTCGTGTGTGGTTATACAACTTTAGTTTTGCATGGTAAAATTGTGTTAATCTTAGACGACTTTTCTTATTTTACAAAAAAAATATTTATCACGTTAATTGAAGTCGTGTCAAGGGTTGATGACTTTTGTTTTTCATGGTTAAAATGAAGTTGTGCAACCACTAAACCAATTAGTTTAGCAAAATTAGGAAGAAGTTGTGCAATACAATGTATTTGATTTACATTGAAGTCGTGCTTGCTTAGAATGTGATGAAAAATTCCTTGACTCAATGTTTGTTCTTCGGTTGCTTGATGAAATGTGCAGCGAAAATTGATGTGGACTGGAAGAATTAAATCGTGGAATGTAGTGCGGTAGGAATTAAGGTTGACTTAAAGATGTTAGGCCAACTTCAAGTAGTTTCTAATGCTAAATCAATGTCAAGAGTGTTAGCAAAAGGAGAGAGACTCAAGAGAGAAAGGTTGGAACAACATTTCAATACTTCAATCAAGTTTGAAATTTACAATGTGCAACTACTTATTTATAGAGGGAAGAAGCTTGCAAGTCAAGCTTCTAACCCTATCTTGTATGGGAGGCTAAGGTTAGGAGCCCTAACTTGTCAACCAAGCCTTCTCACTCCTAGCTTGGCGTGCAAGCTTCTTATATGGTTAGGGTTAGGCGTGTTGCTCCATCTTAGGTTTAGGTTTTTTAAGCAAGCCCCTCATATGTGACTTAGACACAAAATGCTACTCTAATCAGCTAAGAATACAAAGCTGTAAAAATAGTTCACCCCAGAATACAAGACTATAAAACTCAGCAATATCTTATACTGTTGTATACATGTATGTACAAGGCTTAGAAAGATGAAATTTATTCTTTCACACTTCTTCTACTTCATTCCTCTTAGCCTGAGTTGGTGGAAACTAGATGGACCTCCATCAGAACCACTTTTGCTTATTATTTTTGTTTTATTTGTTAATAGATTAATTAATTTTTGACTAGGTTAAATTAGGCATGTGTTTGTTTTTTTTTATTAATATGGAATTGATTTTTTCTATTACTTAATTGAATTGACTAGAATTATTGTGTGATTTAAAAGGAAGAAGAATGAGAGTTCATGTATGAAAATGGATGAGAAAAAAGAATGAAATAATTAAATAGTTAAGGAAAAAAAATTTAAAAAAAAAGGAAAAAATACAACTACAAATCTAGTTGAATGCATGAACTCTGTTCTTAAGGGAGCACGATTGTTATCCATTTGTGCTCTTGTGAAGACAAAATTTGAAAGAACAAACTTTTGGTTTGTTTAACAAGGAACAAAGACAAAGTCTATGTTGAGAGTAGGTCATGTATATCCTGAAGAAATTACTACTTTACTGAGAAAAGAATACCAACAATCAACAATGTGTCATGTTGAAAGATACAATAGAAAAAACGTAAAGTTCAATGTTCAGGAGATACTCACTCCCCAACTTCGACATCGACCTATGTCATACATTGTCAAACCAAATGAATGGTTGTGTGATTGTGATATGTTTCAAGCTCTTAGGTTACCTTGTTCGCATGTCATTGTTGTTTGTGCATATTGTCATTTACAGTTGACCACATTTGTTATCCCCGTCTACAATCTTCACAATATTCTTAAGGCTTATGAGGTTCAATTTCATCCGGTTCAGAATAAAGATTTTTTTATCACCTTACATGGGTCCAAATTTGTTACTTGGCCCACACATGCGAAGAAAGGAATCTCAAAGACGAACTACTACTTGTAGGCAGAGCTCTAAATAAGCCAGAAAAATGTTTATATTATTGAAATGAATGTCACAATCCGAATAGGTAATAACATGTATACAAATTTACTATTTTTCTATCAACCGAATGACTTTACATTACATTCTTAACTTTTTTTTCTTAAAAAAAATTCTATATATCAAATATGGAACTAATTCTTTTAAAATTTAATAATTATAAAATAAAGAAAAATTAAAAAATATATTGATAATAAATAAAGTAATAGTTTTTTTGTTTTTAATTAAAAAATTAAACACTTATATTACAATTTAACCTCAACCAAATATCAATTCATGTATTAACAAATAAAAAAATAATAAGTATAAGTCATTTCAAACAAACACGACTTCAATTAACATGATAAATAAATTTCTAGTAAACTAAGAAAAGTCGTATGGGGTTTCACCATGCAAAACTAAAGTCTTCTTTGTTTAATTAAAATCGTGTGAGCTTGGAAGGGTGAAGTTGTGTCACCTTGACATAACTTACCTCTATATATATATAATAAAATTTGTGTACCCATTTTGATAATAATTTAGTGATATTGCACCACTCACGAAATTTTCCACCTAAGACACCCATATATAATGATAGATACTATAAAAAAAATACCATAAAATTTGTTTGATAGGATGTCAAGTGGAAAATGAAAATAAATTGATGGGGGTATATATTCCCTCAATCCAATATGAAATATCTCCTCATTGTCGTAACATTTCTTTCACTAATGTAGAAAACGCATATTACACCAGTTCTAGGAGACATATGATATAAACTCTATAACCGATATAGATCTCAACGATGTAAAATGTCAATCACATATTACACTGGTTCTTACAATAGTATAATATGTACCAAAATTTGAATAAAATATTCAAAAATATGTGGTCCAAAAGGGATATATATTACACCAATTAGGAGTCTTAACCGGTGTAATATGTACTCTAGAGTCACATACTTAGTCTACATATTACACTGATTAAGACCCTAACCAGTGTAATATGTGGCAGGTTTTTTTTAAAATTTTTCCCAAACTGTAACATTTATCAAACCAAAAGACATTTTAAAACACTACAAAAGATTGTCAAAGTCAGATTACAAGTTATGCATAGCTAACAAAAAAGGATAAATAAGTAAGACAAACAAGAGAGCAATGCTTACGGATATCTGAAACTCATTCCTCTGATAGACCTGATAGTGCTTTCTTCTTCTCCTACACGTCCATGGAAATCCTATCCATGAAAATTCCTTTGAACAAATTTTCATTTTCTAAAATTGATTATTCTGAATTACACACAAAGTAATCAGAAAAGAACAACCTAAACCGAAGATTAAAAGTAACACAAAACCCACAAATACCAACATAAGGAAACTAAGGGGTTGCTATATCAACATATGTTAAATAACTTTAGGGCTCCAATTTTAGGTTCACACCCATGTTTTTCCTCCATAACTGCATCCCTAGAAGACGACTCTGAAGGATTTAATGCAAATACAACAAATTCAATTTCAATTACCAAAAAAATATTAAAAAAGCGTACAAAGAAAACCAGTTGAACTAACCAAAGAAACTTTTCCTATAGGAGGAGATTCAAACCATAGAAAAACAAATAAAATGAAACATTTCACACAATCTCAGATCCAGGTCGTGGAAACCTCGCCCTGGTAACACCTTCTAAAACCTGAGAGATCCCAAAACCAACCAATCCATACTAGACCGAAAACCCAATAAAAAACCTAAAAGAAAATAAAACAAGGGATAAAAATAATAATAAAACTAAAAGCAAATAAAACAAGGGACAAAAATAATATTTTTTTTCTCTCAGTTCATAAAATCAAAAGACAGAGGAGTAGCTCACCCAAACGAGAGTCCTACATCAGAACTCTTACAACAACATTGGCAGCAACAATGGAGGCAAGGTGAGTTAGAGTGCAAGAAAACTCTGTTAAAACATGAAGTGAGCAGTGTGGGCGCGAGATAAGAACATAGGGTAAAAATATATATTCTGATCATGAGTAATAACTGGTGTAATATATCTATTTATTTTCTAAAAAACTTTTTTTTAATCTAAAATGACATTTACATCGGTTGATCCATCCAACCTCATGTTTAAAAAATTTAAAAAAAAATTTTACTCTAAAATGACATATTACAGTGTAATATGTCATGCTCATAGTTAAATTTTCAAAAACTATTTTTTTACTATGAGCATGATATATTACACTGATATGATAGAGTGACCGGTGTAATTTGTCATGGTCAGAGTTAATTTTTATTTTTTTTTTACTCTGAACAAGACATATTACAAGGTCGCATTTTTTTACACTGATTTTTCATTTAATCGACTTAATATGTTGTTATAAAAAACGTTATTTACACTAATATTTCGTAGATTAATTGAATTCTTAAAACATTTTAACACAACCCAATATAATAATTATATATATATAATATACAATTGTGGTCAGATACAATTAATACAAATTACATGTCTACATTATATTATTAAGTATTATATAATTTATTATATTTTTAAGATAATTTTGTATATATGTTGTTATATGTTAATATAAATGTGTGCATTAATTTAAAGGGAGTAATTAAATTTAATGTGTTTAAATTTTAATCTATGCAAACATATTTTTAAATATGTGTGAAAGGTAAAGTGTCAATTAAATATTATTATATTAGTTATAACCATAAAAAAAATAAGTTTGTAGACTACATTTATTTATATAAAAACATGACCTAGTCTTAAAATATAATATACATTATAAATTTTTTTAACATAATAATTATATCATTTGAAATATACATCCTAAATTTTTTAACATAATAATTATAACATTTGAAAGTCAACTTATTTTTATTTTTATCTACAACAACATTTGTTCTCATACCAAATATCATCATCATAGAAACATGTGTACAAATATACAAGAGTAAGTTAATGCAAACAATACATATTATCACATAACATCAACAATATACTTATATATAATCATTACACATATGCCGATATCATTCACAAGAGAACAAAGGAACTTATAGTCACACTTCATGTCATGCTTAAATATTAGGCATCCCTCCTGAAGACTCTAATAATGATAAAAGAGTCTCATTAGATTCTAACATCTGACACATGCTAGAATCAGACCAAGTTTCTGATTTTAAGATGACATAAAGCATCTACTCTACTACCAAGTCAAAGATATATGTTTTTTTTCAGCTTCTCGCAACATGAAGTCATGTTTACGTGACTATACAACAATGAAGTCATGGTACCTTTATTAAGTGAATCTCATGTTTATCACTATCACCTAAGGCCTGATACCACCTAATGTATCTCTACACACCCATCAAGAAGCATGTAACCATCCAATTAGAGCCACCCATCTAGGACCAAGCCATACATATATACAGAACCATATACGTGTATATATGTGATCCATCTAGGATCCACCACCCATAAAGTCCCACCCAAAAAAAAGGCATATCTCATACATACATCATGTCATACATCTCAATGTTAATTATATATAATTAAATCTCACTTTTATACATTAAATCATCCATAACATGTATAAAAGCATTAAATAAACATACATCGTCAACCCCTCAACATATTGTCTGATGGCAGAGGCCTCAAATCAGGACCAAGGGAAATGGCCAGAAGAATCCAAGAAGATTGGGAGTATTATTGATGTAGAAACACTCTCTTATACATGTTTGATGGTGCCATAACCTAGTGTAATTTTTAGAGTAGGATTTAAATTTCTTACTTAAAAGTAGAATATGATTTTGGCTTGTATTTTGGCCTTGAGTAAATAAGGGTTATGGTTAGGCTTCTAAAACCTACCTAGGGTATAATTGGGCTTAATTACAGTCCACATTAAATCCTAGGTCGGTCATTAGACCTAATTAGGTCACAAGGTGCACATCTCACTCATGTTTGTTGTGTGACTCAAGGAAGGGGCCAATTTTGAATACTCTTGTATTTGAATTTTGCACCAAATTCTTGTAACCATTGGTCGGCCCTTCACCTAAATGGAGGTGCTTGGCTCATAAAAATAGAGACTAAATATAAGTGTTATGTTGTTAAATTTGCAAGCCAACCGCTCTCTAGTCTAGCCTTTATAGGATAGACACCTTTTAATCTCTTCCCACTTTCTACAAGTGATTTGGCTTCACCAATCACTCTCCCCACACCTCACGACAACTCCAAAGAAACCATAGCTCCAATGGAGCTCTCCTTGACTCATCTCTTTCATTTGCTTCCGCCAACTCCAAGCTATGCTTAAGGAAAATCCAACCGAATGAAGAGGATGTTATCATTGTTGTTTGAACCAGCTCTTCTCGCTTGAGCAACCTCACCATCATAAATAAGATAATATCCATTTTTCTTAAGCGACAAACCCACAACTTAAGCAAAATGCAACCTTAGAACAAATTCTCTCAGCTTTTTCCTCGCTCCAACGTCCCACTTATCGTTTGAGCATTCATCGCTTAAGCCTCAAGGTTAACGTTTGAGCATCCAACCAATATTTAACTGTCAATGACACACGTTACAAATTGTCCCACATAGTGACATGTGTACACCACATCACCTCTCACTCAAACGTTTAGAAACAACGCTTGAGCCACCATACATGTTGCTTAAATTTCTTATCTAACGTTCGAGCAATATGCTACCAAAGGAGACATAATTGTTTTTACATCTCTCTTGTTCAAGTTACAAGCTATCATTTGAGTTATATACCACGTCACTTGAGCAACCAACACATCACTTAAGTGATGTAAGGCAATTAGTGCAATTAATGCATACTGCTTGGGTCTTGCCGAACGACCACACATCGCTCAAGAAATTCATGGACTGAAATCATATCCCACCCGGATTACACATGAAATTTCCAATGTTTTAACATTTCAAATTCAATTTTTGCATCCAAATCCATAAATACATCATCCTAATACCATAATAGAACTCTGAATTCATATAGAGAACTTATCTCTTCATCTTGTAACCATAACCATACTTATATACTTAAACTCATAGCTCTTCTTATCTAGACTGGAGTGTTCTCTTATCCCAAAAATCTCTTTTCAACTTCCCAATCAAATCCCCCAATCCAAGTTAGTCCCAAAATACAACATTGCATAAACAACACCTCTCTTCAGCTCATTACTATAGAAGAGAAGAAGAAAAGGACTTAAAACATTAAAAAAGATCCATAAAAGACGTCTTGGTAGGTTAAGCGAAAAAGATATATATATATATATATATATATATATATATATATATATAGTCATTGGCGTTATCTATGGAGACGAAAAAGAGGTTAAAAACAAACACTCCTTTTTAATTCTAGATTGAAGGGGTTTATATTCCAATGTGTCCAATAGTTTAACGTTGCTTAAGACTTGAAGTCAATAACTATTTACATACGCATTCCTATCTTAATTCATCGATACGTCTTTTAATAAAAAAACCTATAAAGAAACCATTAAACTTTAAAATAAACAATATTTTAAATGTGATGATTAACTCTAATAATACTACCTAGAAACAAAAAAATATATAATAAAACTACTAAAAATTAAATATTTTTATATGTTATTCTTTACATTAAACTTTAAAATAAACAATATTTTAAATGTGATGATTAACTCTAATAATACTACCTAGAAACAAAAAAATATATAATAAAACTACTAAAAATTAAATATTTTTATATGTTATTCTTTAAAATGATGGTGATTTTGTTAAGAATAATTTGATTTAGAGATGAAATTGTATCTATTAAATAAAATTTATATTTGCAAGTAAATAAGTAATTGATACAAACTATTTATAGTATGGTAAAAAAAGTTTTATTGGCTGTTAAAATGAATATGCATTATTAAAAAGAACAATCATGTGTAATATGTTGGTGAATTTTCCTTGTGGTCCATTGTTGATGAAATCCAAACGCGTGGTCTTGGGGTTGGGCTCAATGCAATGTCATCGATACCAAAACAAGGAGCCGCACACTCTTTCTGTTTTACTTTTACCCACAGTTTCAATTTGGAAACAAACGCCATTAAAAGCTTGAAAGGAAATGCCACAAAAATATTTAATTAATAAAAACAAAACTGTTGTGGAGTCAGAATCAATTCATGGTTCACTACTTCCATAGATCAAATTCACCAACTTCATCTTTTCACAGCTATGCTTGGAACTTGGGTAAACTATATTTTATCCTTCAAAATTTTATTTTTCTTACACAAGATAGTGACTTAAATCAAAATTTGTCCTCCTAATTTATTTAATCCCAAATTTTTGTCTTTCATTTAGAAAGAAACATTTGATCTTCCTATTTTTAAAAATTCATAGATTTTGTTCAAATCTCGATTTTATATATGTACTATTTTTCTTATTTTTATTAAATTAAATAGTAGACCCAATATAGTCATTTAAGATATCATAAATATTAATCTATTTAATTAATAATAATAAATAAAAATAAATAAACGAAATTGAAATTGAAATTGAAATTTTGATAAATTACAAATTTTCCAAAATTAAAATATCTTTATTTGAAAATAAAAAAACCAAAATTATGAATTGATTAAAATAGAAGAACCAAACTCATTTTATTTTATTTTAATACTTTTATGATGAAACTAGTTTCTTTTGTTCTGATTAATTACAATTTGAAGTTTAATAACTACACTTGTGATTATAATTTATTTTTTTCATGTTAAAAATTGTAATATTTTATATTAATCTAAGCTCCAAGACTTACGGATAAAAATGATAGATAGGTATGTATACACATAGGAACAAGTTGTAAAAGAATAAAACTAGAAGAGATACAATAGAATTTACCTTTTAAATCTTTAACCTCGTTCAGGGGGTAAAAATCTCTTTATAAACTAAAAAAATACTTAAATTTTTTTATTTTCCTAATACTTCTATTTTTATTCAAAAATAACAATTCAATTGAAAAACTATTATAATCAAATACCTTATCTTATCTTATTTATAGAAAAGATAACAAAATGTAACATCCTATAAAATTTATAAATTTTGCTTAACTATATCTATATTTAACTTTGTATATTTACCCAACCCAAGATTGCTTCAAGATAAACTATGAACATGACTATATACATTCATAAAAAACGGATAGATACAACAATGCATTTATTCCATTCAGTTGTTCATAATATAATCACAAGAGTATTTCAAAGCAAATACAAATGGAAAGGTAAGTTATAGCAAATAAAAATAATACTAATAATAATACATATATAAAACTATATACACAAATTCACTCTATATTAATTTACCATATTACTACTCTAACCAATTCACCATATTTAATGACGTTTTTTAAAAACTCATATTAAGTAAATTAAGATTAAGATTTGAACCATTCAAGCAAAATTTAACTTCATGATTATATAAAATTCATAATGTTTCAAATGTGCAATAAACTCTTCTACATACATTCCATACATGCATATCATCCATAAACTTTCTCATGGTCATTTATGTTAGAATATTTTACCTTAAAATAGAGGGGTGAATTATTTATAAGAGATTTTTGAAAACTTTTGAAGGTTTAATGAAACTCGGTGAAGAAATCCAAAAGAGGAATCAAGTTAGCCAAGAACACAATTTATTTTATAGTGAAACACAAAAAAACAATCGGTTGTTTCTTCGATTCAATCGGTTGTTTATACCAGTAAAATTATAAACAACTTAAAGAATTTAAAAGAGACCAGAGAAAGAGAAATGCACACAAGCAGTTTATACTGGTTCACTCTTACAACAAGAGCTACATTCAGTTCCCAGAAACCACTGGTAATCCACTAAGCAATCAAACCAGATTACAAACACCACACACCAAAGTAGTGACCATGAACCCCTCAAGAAACACACTACCTTTAGCAAACAACACTAAGAGTATTGATCTTGAACACCTCAAGAACACATAACACTCCTTGGCAATACAAGAAATACAGAAGATTAAGAAACGGATTACACCTGAACAAAGTACAACTGAAAAGAATACAATTGCAATCCTATTCCACTCTCACTTGAAAATCCAAAGCTTGATGTGAATCTTGAAAACTTGAGATCAAATTTGTCAAACTGAATTTCTCAAAACTGTTAGAAATGATGGCTTAAACAAGAGGGGGGGGGGGTGAATTGTTTTATAAAAGATTTTCGGAAATACTTGCTTCAGAATGAATTTCTTAACAAACAACTGAGATAAGCACTTAAGGAAGGCAATCAAACAATCTAACAAAACCAATTATCAGAATTTCAACCGGTTAAAGTTACGATTTAATTGGTTGTTTATAGCAGCGAAATATCAAACAGTTAGAGAGTTTGAGGGAAAGAGAAATTTACACACAGGAGTTTATACTGGTTCACTCAACCCTGAGCTACATCCAGTCCTCCATCAAACCACTGAGTATTCCACTATGTAACCAATCACATATTACAAAAACCACACCACAAAGAGGTGACTTTGAAT
>Ga0123342_1001458_pt1 | contig 39809 bp, 16 predicted proteins | sample Turbeawhitnodule_FD_89960 | JGI IMG/M metagenome (GOLD analysis project Ga0123342, IMG submission 89960) | Root nodule microbial communities of legume samples collected from Mexico - Turtle bean Mexico white nodule | ecosystem: Host-associated > Plants > Roots > Nodule | place: Mexico: Nepantla...
GCTAGGACTAATGTTCCGTGGATGCTTCGTAATCGATGGAATACTTGTCTTAATTTCTGTAGGACAATCAGGTTTAGGGTTACTCATATTTTTCGTGAGGGAAATGCATGTGCTGATAAGTTGACTAATTTAGGGTTCATTCATAGAAAATCATTTCATTGGTATAATAGACTTCCATCTAGTCTGTTCTTAGAATTTTGTATGAATAGGTATAGTCTACCTATGTATCATTTTTGTTAACATGTGAGTTTTGGTTTAGTCCCCCATATTTTTGTATTTTCTTTCTTTTTCCTTTTTTTTTTAATAATACTTTTTTCATGTGATGACAGATGATTGTTGTTACTTGAGATGTCAGCCTAACTGAGATGTCAAGTTGCATAGTGATGCCTAACATGAAAACTTTTATAAAAAAAAATAATATTTATAGAGGTAATCTTTTATTGGAAACATATTTTTTATCCATAATTTTTTCAATTAATTGTGGACTATTTTAGTTAGGAATCCCTTGACCAGTGTTGGAAGAAAAATTATTAACAAAACATTAATTATTGCACTCATAATTCGATGGTATCCTTCTAATATGTTATATTTTGATTTCTCAAGTAGTGTTGTTATTTATATTATTAGCAGACTTTTTAATTAATTATCAAGAAAAAAAACATTATTATTTAACAGCTAAAGACTTTATTCTTAGAGTAATGATACATTAACATTATTTTTAAAACATTCATCATTTTTCTTTATTTTTCCTATCACATCATAATATGTATAAAATTTATATTTTTCTCTCTCTGTCATGTAGGCGTCATTAAAATATTTTAGGTATCTATATATCATTTTTCTTAATATTAAAAACATTACAAGTAATTGAGTATTAACAATTAAAGAACAAATATGCACTTTACTGAGAAAAATAGAACTGATATTAATAATTTAAAAAATTATTTAAATTCCACAAATCTTTATATATATATATATATATATTTATTGTTGTATAGTAAACATATAAACTCCTTTTTGGCTGGAGATTTAAACTTTTGTGTAGTTTGTCGTTTTTGCTAATCTTAATCCTTAAGGCTAATAAAGGCTTACGTTTTGTAGGCCCGGCATCTTAAATTCGGCCCAAATTTTATGGAAAAGGTCCTTTTCCATTACCTTTGATATTATTATTTTGAAGAAAATAAAAAAGTAATGAAACCCTATACCACGTTCTATGCACTTTCATTTTATTTTATTCTGATTTTAGTAATAGAAGAAATGGAGAGAGTGTTAGACCCAAATTTCATTGGTGTAATTTTAGTTCAATATTATATATTTATTTTCAATCTCATATAACGATTTGTAAAATGTTGAAGGATAAAAAAATAAAGATAAAAAATAATTTCATTTAAAAGTAGTTGTAAAGCGACACAATATGAGATAAAATGTAGAGTTCCTCTTCATATTTCTCTATTATATCATTTATTACTTTATTTTTTTTTTGTTCATATTTGTAAATTTCTCTTATTTTCACATATGATCGTACAATTAGTTTTACATTAACATTTTTAAAAATATAGGATATGGTTTAGGGATTACAAATACTCATTAGAATGTATGTGAAAAGTATTTAATTTTTTTAATTGTAAGTATAATGATGAATATGTATGTATTTATCTTCTCGTTATCCCTATATATTTTAGTTTATTTAGTATTTTAATATGAGAAGGAAATTAAGACTATATATATTAAATATCAGACAAAGTGTGTATATATTTTTATTCCCGAGATATAAATCAGTCAAACCCACATTTTTTTCTCATGATTCATTTTTCTCACATGCATCATTGTTACAGAGAAAAAAAAAAGAGTCTAAATTCAGAAGATAAAATAAAAAATACTTAATTTTTTTGGATTTGTTTTAATAAATAGAAGAAAATAAGTTTTTTTTAACCACTAGAACGTTTCTCCCTCTTCCCATATTGGAACGAAATAATAGGGAAACAATGTTTTCTTTAAAATTCTTTTGTATAGTTTTAATTTAAAATTATAAATAATTAAAACTATATTAAAAATTATTTTTTAATTATTATTAAAATATTTTTTTTTTATTTCTTTTCACTTTCTTATTTGTTCATCAAAAAAAGCAAAAAATGAGGCATGTTCGTTTATTCTTGGTCATATCGATTTAAACAACATATTTTGTTTATTTTATTTATCTTAATTTCAATCATTCCTATTTTTTTCTTTCTCCATTTCAGTGTGAATGCAAAAAAAAAAACATCTAAAAGTGAATCAGACACAATTCATATTATTTCACCCACAGAATAAACAAAAATTATTGATGATCATTCCTAAATTTGATCGAAGAACAGTTCCAAGCTGTAACTTGTGAGCCCTTGAATCCTTGATCCATCTAACAGCTTACAATGGTGGGACTAAACTAATTTGTCTTGTGGAACAAGGCATTGCATTCGTGGACCAAAACAAACCAAACAAGACACTGAGGTCGCAAAGGATTTGAGTGCACGTTTGTGAAGGACAAAATCCACTGGAACAAACTTTGCATCTTGTAATTTAACTGTAATTTCCTTCACTGTTACCTTAATTTGGGTTTCGGTTGGTACGAACCACAAAAAAATGAGGTACAGATTGAAAACAATTCCACAGCTGAAGCCATTGCTTCTTTCCATATCAGAAATTTCCACCAAACACACTCAGTTGAAGAAAAGCAAAAAAAATCTAACTTTAAGTGACCCATCAAACCATATGATCCAGCTAAAAACCATGAACAAGGAAACAGCAAAATGAGTTATAATCACAATGGAGAGTGATAATTTCAGTTTTTCATGCTTGACCCTCTACCCTGGCACGTGTGAGTCCAACGCATGCATCAACAAAATCATGGTCAATGAAATCCGTGGAAAATACCTGCAATCTATCTGCATACCCTTTGGAAAAGCACTGGCTAATGAAGAGTCTTGCAAAGCCATGAATGCGTTCCGTGACAGGCTTCACACACACAATGGGGTTGTCCGCCACAGGAGTAACGGTGTTCTCCACTCTGTAGAAGTATTTTCTGGACGTAACAGGTTGCTGTTCGCTGAGATGCTTCATGTTGCTCTCGAACTTGGTTGATGGCAAATCAGTGTTGATCCAGTTATCCCTCAAATACCCTGCACTCCACAGAGAACTTCCTGCTGGAGGCTGAGGCAGTTTTCTTGGCTTCCAAACGCATATAACTCTCTTTGGTAACACCTCTGCCATGGTCTTTCCAAAAACATTGTCATCCTGGGGAACTAGGTAATCCCCGAGTTGTTCCTGAAGGTACTTGTCGAATTCGGGAGGATCCTCGTGCCCAAACTCGGTTCGAACCTATGATGGTGCAAAGATACGATATGCATGTCAGATACAACGTCTATGATGTATTCAAATGATCAAATCCAATACATGTTATACGGTTATTCTACAAATACATAGAATATGATGTATAATTTACATATCTAAATATGCTGTACATGTTTCTGTATCATTTAGTGTATTAGAGTTTTTGTAAATTTTGTTTAAGGCCTTATATACTTCGTATCCAACAATACCAATGTTGGATCAGATGCATATCAAGGATAGGTTCTAACCTCAAGAATGATGATTTCAGATTGGGTTTCTGATAAGAATTTCTTGATATCTTTGATGACAACGTCCATGCTGTACGTAAGGAGGACTCCGTGGCACACTCTGCGATCCTCTTGCACCCGAATGTCAAGGAGCCTTGTCCCCATCACAAGCTGCTTGTAGATGGACAAGGATTGACATTGAGCAAAAGGGCGAGTGATGCCTGGGATGCCAATCTTGTTGGTTGCAGAATCATGGGTTCCAGGCCAAACAATTTGTTTTATCGCAACTTTCTCTGGGTTGAGTTGGGACATCCAGTTTTTTCTGTCAGATGGATGGTAATCTGAGCCAGGGTAGTCTTCCCCAGAGTTTCTGAGATCAGACAGAGTTTTTCCCTCTCTTTCGATTGCCTTTCGTTTCTCAACCTGTTTGGAGACCTGGGAACCCATCAAAGATTAGGAGAGGAACAACAACAGCAAAAGGAGGAATTCCAAGTTCTTCCTCTTTTTTTGCTGTTGCTGGAGTCAGCTGTTGCAGGTTATGACTTTGTTTGTGGTGATTGAATTTAATATAATAAGGCATGGTGGCGTCAGAATCGATTTTTTTTAAATCAATGGGAATGGAGTTGCTGAATTGGACAAAGGTTGAGAAATATGAAATGATTCTTGTGCTTTCTTCCCTCAATTGTTTTTGGTTATCTCTAAGAATTTTGGCTTTGGATTAGGAAGGAGTCCTCTATTAGTATTATTAGCCTATTGTTGTCTTTAACGTCGTTGGAACCTTCGCTCTAATTATTGGAAAGGAGTTATAATCGAGATATATTCTGGACCTGTGGTGTGGTCCACTTGGGTGGCTAATGAAGCTTCTCTGACTAAGTATTTGCTTTTTATTCATTTAGAAGAAGTATTTTAATTCGCTTAGTATGACCAATTTTAATCGACAGAAAACGATCACGAGTAAAAAAAGAATGACCAATTTTAATTCTTGATCAGCCATTAATAAACAAATGAATCAGACTTTATTGTAATCAGACACATGGGTATTAGTAATAGGCTATAGGGAATGAGAATCTCTTCCACTTTTACTCGTAATTCACAACATCAAACTTCGTATCAGAACCAGAAATCAATTGTTTATGTTCTCCCTGGTTTTGCTGTGATGATGCAACTTGGCATGAAATCCATCGGTCTAGTTCACTAAGTTTTCTTTTTTGCTCATATTTGTCCACTGTGATGTTTTGTTGTATACTTAATAAGAAAATATAATTAAACATAAAGCAAATAGTCTCCAGTCGTTTAACTACATGAATCAAATTGAAAGTTTATAACAGAAAATAAAGTAAAAGCAACTGTAAAAAACTCGATGCCTTTATTTGAAATCGTGCATATTATTGGCATGATACGCAGGGGCACGATCCAATCTTTCTTTTCTATAACATTGATAGTGATGCTTGTTAAGCTCTTACTCCTATGGGTGGAAAAAATTGATCTTATATATCCATATCAATTCCCTGAACGTTGCAAAATATATTAAACTGTCAAACAACGCTATAAGTTTACTAGCATAGATTGCTTTAACACCCCCTACGCGATTCAAAATGAAGGATTTCAGAGATTGCGCATTGAGCAAATGGAAAATATTTGTGAACAAGAAGAACATGAAATCAGCCTCCATTACCTCACACAGGAATCTCTGGACTCTCGAGTGATCTGCAAATCGACATCCTACAGTATTCACCTATCAATGACTGCTGGGATTTTGATTTCACAATTAGCTTCGAAAAAAAAGAAGGAACATCAATGACGGGGGAATTTTGTTTTCTTTATTTTATTCAGTTGGGGAAAAAATACAAATAAAACAATGGGCGAAACAAAAACAATAAATCTTTATAAAAATTTCTTCTGTTCTTCCCATCCACCAGTGTTCTCATTCCTCCTCAGTATTTATGGAGGAAACATCTAATAAGTATAACACCGTGGAGGTTCAACTCGGCAGAATCTGGTGTTAGCAAAAATAGAAAGTGAAAAGGAAAAAGAATAGTGACTTAGTCAGTGGAATATATATTCCTGCTCTCTGGAAAAAAATGATCCACTGGCAAAAATCTCTAACTTTCACATCCCACAGTTAGGCACTGGGACATGGTCTTCCATGCTGATATTTAATTAAGTGCCACAAAGGTGAGCACATTGATTCCTTCAGAGGGTGTGACACATCTAATACAGTGAAGTGCAGCATTTTTCAATGTCGATTCAAGTAATGGCCTGCTCGTTTCCTCCCTGTCTCGCATACAAAATATGTCTTATTTTCCCAACCAATTCCCATTTCCCAAGTGCAGCATAAATACTTGAAAGTAATTCGTAGGCAGCAGAGGATTGTGGCTGCAATTTGATAAGGAGTACAGCAACTTCTCTCCCATGATCTATATTCCCACGCAATCTACATACAATATGGTCACCTGGCTTAGAATCCATCATCTGCAGATCCTTCACCGATTCATTAGAACATCCAGCTTCACCCAAAAGATTAGTTAAGCATGCGTAGTGTTCTTGGTCAGGGACGACACCATGCTCACTAGTCATGGACTTGAATAACTGAAGCCCTTCCTGTACAAGACCTGAATGACTACAAGCATTTAAAATGCTGACAAAAGTGGTCCCATTTGGCTTCACTCCTGATTTTAGCATGTTATATAGCATCATAATTGCTTCTATGCCATAGCCATAGTGAGCCAGTGCTGATAAAATCGTGTTCCACAGCACTACATCCTGCTTATTTCCAGTGAAATTAAAGACTCGCCTGGCAGTTTCCAACCTTCCACATTTCAAATACATGTCAACAATAGCACTAGTTACAACAGTATTAGGTTTGATGCTATTTCGCACCAAAAACGCATGTATTTGTTTACCATGCTTCAATGAAGCAATAGTGGCACAAGCTAATAGACAAGTACTGAACGTAAATTGATCAGGTCTAACTTGATGCTTGATCATCTCTCTAAACACTCCAAGTGCTTCATGTCCCATGCCATTTCTAGAGTAACCTCTAATCAAAGATGTCCACGAACAGGATTGGCTTTTAGGCATCTGACTAAACAACTCAGCGCCTGATTCCATGTCGCCGCAAGCGGCATAAGCCGAAACTAGTGTTGTCCACGCACGAACATCCCTCACAGCCATGTAATCAAATAATCTCCTAGCATCTTCCATCTTTCCACACTTTGCATAAGCATCAATAATTAAGCTGGATATAACCACATTGGACAAAAACCCAACAGCCAAAACCTGCCCATGGATCTGTCTACAAAGTTCAAATTCCTTCAATTTTACAGAAACAATCAAGACACTGGCAAAACTAAACTCGTTATACCCCACAGACAATCTCCTAAACTGTCGATAAAATCTCAAAGCCTCGTCAAATGTGCCATGGTGCGCATACCCAGCCACCATTGAATTCCAAGATACATAATCCTTGTGAGGCATTCGGTAGAAGAAGCTCCTAGCCTGCTTCATCATTCCCAATTTAGCATACCCAGAAAGCATATTGTTCCAAGTGTACAAATTTCTATCGTCCATTTTGTCGAACACCTGGCGTGCCTGAACGAAATCGCCGCAGCTGAAGTACATAGAGATCAAGTGGTTGGCTAGAAGCGCTGGGGGGCGTTTGAAACCGGTGAGTTTCAAGTGGAGGTGAATCAACTTGCCCTCTCGGAAAGACCTGGTTTTGGAGCAGCGGCGCAAGAGGGTGGCGAGAATGTGAGATGGTAAGCGGACGCCCTTGAGGCGCAATAGGTCGAGAGAAGAAACGGCGTCGGAGAGGGAAGATTTGGAGAAAAGGGGTTTGACGATGCAGAGGTTGCGGGGGGATTTGCGGGTTGGGAACGAGGGAGATGGCATTGGCATTGCAGAGAAAGACCATGTGAATGTGAAGGGTGCAAGTTTGACTTGAACAACTTCATCATCTATGTCAGCGACGATGAATGGGAATATGAGAAGAAATTGGAGGTAGACTTCGATGGCGTATTCGTTGAACCAGCTCCGGCCACCATGGACGGCGGATCTTGTCCAAACCAATATGGCTCAGCAGCACATTGGCCTGAACCCTGCTATAACAAACCTCTTTTACTTTGATTTTCGCTTTTTCTTTCTTAATTAATTACACACTTATCGCTTTATTTCTTATTTTAAATATTAGGGTATAAATTAAAAAATTGTCTATGTTTCTAGGTAAATTTTCGTAAAACAAAAAATAAATTGAAAATAAAGTGAAATGTTTATAATTATGGTAAAAAGAAGAAAAAAAACATGTGCTTAAATTTTAAAACTTCATTTTACGGCAAAATCTTTATATGTCAATAATTTATTTTATAGAGAAATTAAATTATTTTGCTATAATATTTTTTAGTGAAATTTTTTTAGGTTATGTTTGGTTCATTTATTTTTATTTAAAAACTACTTTTAAATTATAACTCAAGATAAGAACTTAATAAATGAAAAACAAGTTGGTTGATAATTTTCTTTTTTTTAGTTTTAAAAATTAATTTTTTTTAGACTTATTTGAAACCAAACTCTTCACTGAATATAATTAATATTTTGATGAAATAAAAGTTATGTCAAAACACTTTCGTTTACAATTGTGCGAGAAGTAATTGAGTCAACACAATTTTATTTCAATGATAAAAAAAGTACATAAAAGTAATGAAATATTTACCTTTAAGAATTATTTTGAAATTCCAAAAATTATTTTAACTAATAAAAATCAATTACTTATATAATTTATCGAATTATCCAGGATTTTCTCTTTAGCTTTTATACTTAACTACAACTAAAATATTAACAACATAACTGTATGAACATGCATGGTTTACAATTAGATATAGTTAATGGTGTTATATGCTGAAAAAAATGGTGTTATAAATCTTTAGGTTTAATTACTTTTATGAATCACTACATTATGAGTTAAGAGTAAATTTAGTTATGAGATCTAAAAAAAATATATGATTGTAATTTTTTTAATAGTGTTTTCATTCTTATCAAAATAAATTTACTCAGTTTTTTTCACTTTAAATTAAATTATATGCGTTGTTATTACATTGAATTATTTTAAAATAAGTTAGAACACAATATTAAATTATTTTAAATAAATTGCGATGACATTTATTCTTTTTAAAAAGGTGAGACCAATTAAAAATTTTAAAAAATGTCTGCGACATTTAACTTTTTGATTGACAATTTTGATTTTTTATCCTTAATATATAGATAAAAGGATAATTAAACCAAATTTTTAGAAGAGACTAGAAATATTATTTATAAGTTACTATATATATTATATATAAGAAAACATTTGTATATATATAATATAAGAAAACATTTAAAATATGATATTAGAAAATGTTATATGTGAAAGTAAAATAAAATAAAGAGATGGACAAATATGTACATCTGTGTCTATATATATTGTAAGGACATGAAAAATAGTCTTAGAATATAAATGGTGTAATTAAAATGACACATGTATGTTTTATTGTTAAAATGTAAAAAAATTTATATAAATAGACAAATTAGTTATTCATATTTATTTTCTCTGCCTTTTCTCTCAAATTTATGATCTCATCCTTCATAAGATTGACGATGAAATGTCACATTTGAACTCTTCACAATTTAATAAATAAAGTTGTCCCAATCAATTTTTTTACTAGAGTAAATTCAATTATGCTATTTTTTCATTGAACCAATTTTGAGTTTTTTTGTGTACTTAGATACATGTGTCTTAATGTGAGGTATTTGACCCTAATATTAGTTTTTGTTAGTTCAGGATCCTACTGATATATTCAAATCGTTGATCTATTTAGTGTAGGTTAGGTAATATTTGTGTCTTTAGGTGTTGAAGTTCTTTCAGGGTACTCAATCATCTAATCAGGTAATATAAGCTATATTTTATTTTTCAACACAGTATCCCAAACTAAAAGATTTGGATGTGAATGTAACTTTGGTCACAAGTTCTAAATCTCTCTTACATGGATATTATTTGATGAAAAATGTTTGAATATATATGTTTTGGAAGTGTAGATATATTAAAGTTTGATAGTTTGGTATTTAGATTTTGGCGTTGAAAAGAATCTTGAATATTCTTGAGTTGTGAATTGTTTGAAGTTTAAAAAATAATGAAAGTTCGTTGTTATACATGTGTGTGTGCGTTGACATGTGATTTCAATGAGAGTAGTCAAATCCTAAGCAAGGTAGTATCATATTGATCTTGTAAGTTGTATAATTAAAGTATTGATTTTGGACGAAGATTAGAAATTAAGTTAGTTATGATAATTTTGCTCAAGCGACAATTTTTTACTTAAGGCAAAATAGAATAGAAAACACATCTTACTCTCATGTTCATTTTCAGTTAAGCAAAAAGGAGTATAAAATGTCTCTCTTTTCGACCTTATTTTGCTCCAACAAAGGAATTTTCGCATAAACTAAAAGAAACTTGTGATTTTTGTTTGTTTTGTAATGATTTTAGCTGATTTAGAAGAATATTTATTTATACATGTAAATTGAATATTGTTTTTCAAATATGATATGATGTGTGATAAGAATTATGAGTCAATGTGAAAGTGTGATTGAAACATATTACTTTTATGAAAGAAAATACCATATTAAGATATTTAGGTGATGAATTAATTTTAAAACTTCGTGAAAGAGATGAGTATGAGTTTCCTAATACACTTAAATTATATAGGATTTTATACACACAGATATTATATATTTTATAGTTATAGTTTAATGTTTTTTATTTGATATTCAAGTAAACAAAAAAGTATATTCGATTAAAATTAATAAACGTAGATTAAAATTGTTTTCAATTTTGGAGGAATTATCCGTATTAGTTACATTTAATTTATTTATATGATATTTTTTATAATTTGAATTTACATTTATTATAGATTAATAGTTGCGTTAGTTTTTAAAATTTTGTATTAATATATATGTAATAATTATACTTGTATTGAATATAAAGTGAGCAATAATCTAAAATTAATTTTGAAACCATTTTTTCATAAAAATATTCAATTATATAATTATTTTATTAATTTAAACTATAATCAATCAAGTATTATATTAAGATATGACAATTATTAATGACAGAGAAAATGATGAAAGTAATAAGAAAAGTATTGAATAGAGCCTTGTTACTTAAGATTTTATATTTAAATCTTATAGATGAAAATTTGTTGTAATATAACATAAACTCTGTTGTGTGCAAAAGATACACCACACAACACTGACTAGAAAATGGAGTAATTATTTTTATAATTTTTTAAGTAATGTTAAAAGACTAAAATAGTGTGTCAAAATATAACAAAATTGAGATTCGGTGTGTAAAAAAAACAATTCCATTACTAAAAGAAAACCAACATGTGACTTATTTTCATGTCAGGGATTTAATATAAAATTGTAAACAAAAATTAAAAAATGATATATCTAATAATACAAGTAATATTTTATAGTCAAATAATTAATTAGGTGTGCTATTTGGGGATGTGTAACATATAAATAAGAACACCAACGAAAAAAAATAACAACATTGGTTTTATATAACTAACTTTTACGAAATAAATTTTCAAGCTAGATAAACACATTTGCGTTTTGGGAGGATGCATTTCTACCATTTATGTAAGGGAATATGAAAACAAATGTGGATACAAATTGTATTTATGTTTTAGTTTTTCGAAAATACTATAATTATTTAATCCAATTTTTACAAAATTAAGTTGGAAGGTGAGAACTATCCCTCATTTATATGTTGTAATTCGATTTTATTGTTAACTAGTGTAAATTTCGAACATACTTGTTTATGTTGATAAATGAACATATCGATAAATGAACATATCGATAAATGAACATATCACGTGAGATTCAATATTTGTTGATAATTTGATAAAAGTACAACAATGGTGAAACAAAATTTTAGTAGGTTGAGTTTTATATGGATTAAATATTATTTTATATGATTAAATTGTGTTTTTAATTAATTTTACAGTATTTTTGTAGATACTCAAGATGATTATTCAAACGATAATTTTGCATGTCAAAAAACAATTAGACATAGATTTTAGTGTTTAATAAAGTGTAATAAACACAAATTTGTAAACTAACTGATTTTCTTGGTTAAATATTTTTCGAATATATTCTCACAATAGTTCTCTTTGTGGAGTTAATACAAACTGTAATAAAATAAAATGTAAGGTAGATAAGGGAAAAGAAAAATTACACAAGATATTTTCATTATAGTTTTTGTTTGTCGTCTCTCGATTACATAAAATTCTCAATAATTTTGATGTGATTGTGATGTAGTCACATGTTTCAGATTTTCTTGCAAAATTTGTTGTTGAGTAAATTATAATGTTTTCATTGAGATTGATTTTAAATGTATAGATACAATAGACTTTGATAATTTGGAAATGTATATGTTAATTGTGATGTTGAAGAAGTTATTGAATGTATTTAAATTGTGTTATGAATCATTTTAAGTGAACACACTCATGAGTGTTGATTGTTCGAATTGAAATTTAAAGGAATGAATTTGAATATTGATTTTAGGTGAAAGCATGAAAAATAGTAAATTTTATAAATAAAACAAAATTATTTTAAAATAAAAGTTCTTAACAACATAAATTGTGATAATTGACTTTTTTTTTTTATAAATTTATATAATTTAAACAATAAAATATTCAGATTTTATCATATTTTAACCATTTAATAGATCATTAAATTGATTGTTACAATTATAATATATCAACAATAATAAATAATTAAGAATTACATTTTAACCATTTTTAATAGACCGTTAAATTGATTGTTACAATTAATAAATAATTAAAATTTACAAAAAAAAATATCAGCAACAAAATAATTAACTTTTTTTTACTTTATCCCGTTTAATCCAACTAATCTAATTTGTCCATATATATATTTTTTCATTTGGTATCCACTACTTTTCTTTTATACCTTTCAAACAATACATTAAAAAAACACGATTTACAAAGAGGTTTTCAAATGTATATGCATGTAAAATCAAATTAAGAAAACATTTTTTAAAAATGAATTATTCTATCAGTTATGATGCAACCATTTCTTAAAAGTGTTAATATTGATCCATCAACTAGTTTACTTCAACTCCATGTATGTTATAAAAGAGTGGACTTTAAGCCTAATTCAACCCCATAAAACCAGCTCATATGGCTGAAGTTTGCACCCACTTATATACAATGAAAGACTCTAATCTCTAGTCGATGTGGGATCTCCAACAATATAATTAATAATTATATCATTTACTTTTGTTATATACAAATTATTTAATCTAAATCACAATATATATTAGTGAAAAAATTAACAAGTAATATGATTATACATTTTTACCAATAAAAATAAGTAATGACCCGATTACTTAAAACATATTTTCTCAACTTAGTTAACTTGGGTTCAATAGACTCTATTTAACCCAAAATAGGGCAGATCCAATGATCTTAAAAAAGATCAATTTTTACTGATAGCAAATTCGTTAATGTTAGGAGCTAAAGTAATGAAAAACAGAAAACAACATAAGTATTTAAAGTATAAACTCAATTGGTTAAAATTATATTATTTCTTAATACAAACTCAACAAAACTAAATAATTAGAGTCTTTATATCACCACCTCTAAAATAAAAGAAATATATTAACAGATTATTATGTAGTTACTAACCTGAAGAAGATCTTCAAGTGTTATCAAGAACTTTACAATCTAAACAAAATGTAATCATTATTCCATGTAATAGACACTGCACTCATATTTTTTAATGCTCTCAATGATTTTATTGTCGGAGTTTTATCTAACTCTTATCATTGTGGTCTTCAAACATCTTAAAACGACGAAGTTGAAAGATTGATTTGAAAGTCACCTCCAAAACCTGACGAAATTTATTGGCAAGAAAATAATTAAATTTAACCAAAAGTTATTTTAAATATTAATTGCAAACAATGCGTACTTTAATTATTGGTGAGAACATATATTTAATAAGTATTAGTACATAAAATAGTTTGAACTGAGTAAAAAAAAAGACAGCAATAGTAGTTAAAAATAAGAGATTAATTGAAATGATTAAATAATAATAATAATAGTGTGTTGGGATGTTGAGTGTGCATAATCAAAGTCGGGAGCGTCGACATCGAGGGATGGTAAAGGTCCGAGATCAGCCACGTGAAACGCGAGCCACATGATCAAATCAAATCTATAACAGGAAACCCCTATTCCTCTTTTCATCCACGTCACCGTGATTTGCGTATTTGACGACGATTCCTATGCGCCCTTCTCCACCCTCCGATCCATATTCCTCACTCCAATCTCCCACCGTTCATCTATCCTTATCTCTACATTTCACTCCACCTCTTTACTACTACTGCTGTTGCTATTGCAAACAACTCTCTCTCATCTCATTTTATGAAATACTCAAACACTTTCTTCTCTCCGTTTCACTCACCCCAACTCATCAAAAACTCACTCTCTCTCTTTCTCTTTCTCTCGCCCTCTCTCCAATCCACCCCTCACACGCAGGTTAGCGTTTCTCCTTCTCTGTTCCTTCTTCTTTCCTCTGTTTGCTTTATTTTATGCTAAACCCTAATCCAATCCGCTCTGTGAACCTGCTTCTCATTTCCCCATTCAATCCGTTTTTCCATCACTCTCCATTCTCATCATTCTTCCTTTTATTCTAACGTTTTACTTCCTTTAATTCGTTATTATTGTTGTGGAAACCTGTAATTTGTAACTTGAATTAGAAATGTTAACGTTTCCGTGCTTGGTTCGTTGCTTCCGCCGCCGCCTCTATATTTTCGTACCGGTTATGTCGGTTATGTGCCTTTCTGATTCCCTTATTTTTCATGAATCTAGGGTTTCTGAGTGACGTCGAGGATTTGTTATGGATTATGAGGCTGGTGGTTTTGGTGCCAATGGCGAGGGAGAGAGCAAGAGAGTTGGTGAGGGGGTTTCTGAGGAGAGTGTGGTGGGGTCTGATAGTTTGAAGAGTTTAGATGTAGAGGGGGATTTTCAGGAGGCAATGGAGCCACGGGAGCAGGCTCATGATCAAGGATCCGAACTCCTTTCGGAGGAGGCTGTGGTTGATAAACAGGATGATGCCAACACTGCTGGTGCATTGACTTCGGCTTTGGTGGATGAAAAAGGTCCAGATGTCGTTCAGGAGCATGATTCCTCTGAGGAGGCTGATTCTGAGAATGGGAAGCTGGGGGAAACCGATGCAATTGCTTATCAGGATTTGGAAAGGGATGGGCCGGGAACTCATAGTGTTCATCTGGATGGTGTTGCTTCTGGAGTGTCTGGGGATGGAGGTTTTTGTGATGGTTCTAATGGTGTGGTGGATGATAATTTGGAGCGCAGTGATGGGGGTGGTGGGAAGGAAGATTCTGGGTTAAATTCTGATGTAGAGGTGGTAGTTAAGGAGAATGGTGTTGTGGAGGATGAAAACTCTGGTTTGATGAGTGAGAAAGCTGAAGAAGTTGATGATTCTGAATTCATGACTCCTAGACAAAATGGTGTTAGAACATTGGATGATGTAAGCACAGACAAGGAGGACGATGTTGACGGTGTCGCCACTGAGGTTATCAAATCTGAATCCAGTGAGGTGATTCCAGCTGAAGGTACTGATGCTGGGGATTTGAAGGAGTGCGACGCAGATCCTGAACTTGGAGATGACAATATAGAGGTAAACTTAAATGCTTCAGCTGATTCCTCTGGTGAGATTCAAGATGATACATGTGAAGAAGTACATGGCAATTCAGCTCACATTACTTTAGAACAACAGGATGAAGTAACTAGGGATGTGAAGGATGTTACTCTGGGCACTGATATAAGCCATGAGGATATAATTGGTGAAGAAATGAGTACCCCTGGCATTCAGAATGCTGAACTAACTAGTTATGAAAATGGTGATGGCGAACATGAAAACTCATCCTTTTTGGATAATCCCTCAACTAAGGAGACATTGCCTATTCAGGAGGCTAGTGCAGCTGATCCAAAGGAAGGAAGTAATAAGGATGATCAATCTCAGATTTCAGATGAAAATCAGAGAGATGATGACAACTCTTTTGTGGTTGAAGAGCCTGAAAGGACACAAGAAAAGATTATTCAAGAGACAGAAACCACACAAGAGACTGGAGAGCAACCTGTTCAACCTTCAGCAGATATTTCTTCTTCAACTGAAAATTCTTCTGCTGCTGGGCCTCGACCTCTTCTTCCTTCATCGGAAAATTCAACTGGTGCTGGGCCTCGACCTGTTTTTCCTTCATCTGAAAATTCTGCTGCTTCTGCTGGGCCTCGACCTGTTCTTCCTTCATCTGAAAATTCTGCTGTTGCTGGGCCTCGACCTGTTCTTCCTTCATTTAAAAATTCTGCTGCTGCAGGGCCTCGACCTATTCTTCCTTCATCTGAAAATTCTGCTGCTGCTGGGCCCACTCCTGTTCTTCCAGCCGGCCTTGGTCGTGCAGCCCCATTGCTGGAACCTGCCTCTCGGCTCGTGCAGCAGCCTCGTGCTAATGGTACTGTGTCTAACACTCAGTCCCAGCAAATGGAAGACTCCTCGAGTGGGGAGGCTGAGGAGTATGATGAGACACGTGAGAAACTTCAGATGATCAGGGTGAAGTTTTTACGGTTGGCTCACAGGCTTGGGCAAACTCCCCATAATGTTGTTGTAGCTCAAGTTTTATATAGATTAGGACTAGCTGAGCAACTAAGAGGAAGGAATGGGGGCCGTGTTGGTGCTTTTAGCTTTGACCGTGCAAGTGCAATGGCTGAGCAGCTTGAAGCTGCAGGTCAGGAGCCACTTGATTTCTCTTGTACAATAATGGTCCTTGGAAAGACTGGAGTTGGTAAAAGTGCTACCATCAATTCTATTTTTGATGAGGTTAAGTTTAATACTAGTGCTTTTAATATGGGAACCAAGAAGGTTCAGGATGTTGTGGGAACAGTGCAGGGTATTAAGGTACGGGTCATTGATACGCCAGGACTTCTACCTTCCTGGTCAGACCAGCGAAGCAATGAGAAGATCCTCCTCTCTGTGAAGAACTTCATTAAGAAAACTCCTCCTGATATTGTGTTATATCTTGATAGGTTAGATATGCAAAGCAGGGATTTTAGTGACATGCCACTCTTACGCACAATTACAGAAATTTTTGGGCCATCCATTTGGTTCAATGCTATTGTGGTTCTGACTCATGCAGCATCTGCTCCCCCTGAAGGCCCCAATGGCACTGCTTCCAGTTATGACATGTTTGTTACTCAGCGTTCTCATGTTGTGCAGCAAGCCATTCGCCAAGCAGCTGGTGACATGCGTCTCATGAATCCTGTATCCTTGGTAGAGAACCACTCTGCTTGCCGAATAAACAGGGCTGGCCAGAGAGTATTGCCAAATGGCCAGGTTTGGAAGCCTCATTTGTTACTTTTATCTTTTGCCTCTAAAATTCTGGCTGAAGCAAATGCTCTTCTAAAGTTACAAGATAGTCCACCTGGGAAGCCTTATATAGCTCGACGAGCACCTCCATTACCTTTTCTTTTGTCAACCCTTCTTCAGTCAAGACCACAGTTAAAGTTGCCGCAGGAGCAGTTTGGTGATGAGGACAGTCTTGATGATGACCTTGATGAGGCATCGGAATCTGATGATGAGAATGAACATGATGACTTGCCGCCATTTAAACCTTTAACAAAGGCCCAGGTGGAAAAGCTGTCTAAAGCTCATAAGAAAGCATATTTTGACGAGTTAGAGTATAGGGAAAAGCTTTTGATGAAGAAACAATTGAAAGAAGAAAAAAAGCGACGGAAATTCATGAAGAAAATGGCAGAAGCAGCTAAAGATCTACCTAGTGATTACAGTGAAAATGTGGAAGAAGAAGGTGGTGGTGCAGCTTCTGTTCCTGTTCCGATGCCAGATTTGGCCCTGCCTGCATCTTTTGATTCTGATAACCCCACTCACCGATATCGTTATCTTGATTCATCAAACCAGTGGCTTGTTAGACCTGTTCTAGAAACTCATGGATGGGATCATGATGTGGGTTATGAAGGTCTGAATGTTGAAAGATTGTTCGTTGTCAAGGACAGGGTACCTTTGTCTTTCACGGGTCAGGTTACTAAAGATAAAAAGGATGCTAATGTTCAGATGGAAATAGCCGGCTCAGTTAAGCATGGGGAAGGGAAAGCAACTTCATTAGGTTTCGATATGCAGACTGTGGGGAAGGACTTGGCTTATACATTACGCAGTGAGACAAGATTTACTAATTTTAGAAGAAATAAGGCAACCGCTGGTCTCTCATTCACTTTACTTGGTGATGCCTTATCAGGTGGAGTTAAGATTGAAGACAAATTGGTTGCTAGTAAGCGATTCAGGGTGGTTATCAGTGGTGGTGCAATGGCAGGGCGCAATGACATTGCTTATGGTGGCAGTTTGGAGGCTCAGTTGAGAGATAAGGATTACCCTTTAGGTCGTTTCTTATCCACTCTCGGGCTCTCTGTTATGGATTGGCATGGAGATCTTGCTGTTGGGTGCAATGTGCAATCTCAAATCCCAGTTGGACGACATACAAACCTGGTTGCCCGGGCCAATTTGAACAATCGAGGGGCAGGACAAATAAGTATTCGATTAAACAGTTCAGAACAGCTTCAAATTGCGTTGGTTGCTCTCATCCCTCTCGTAAAGAAGCTAGTTGGTTATCCTCCACAATTGCAGTATGGACAATATTAACGATGATAGTGTTTGTTTTCTTCAGCTGCCACACTTTGCATGGTAATAGGGAATGACTTCAAGTTGGCATCTTTCATGAAATGAGTGATACTGAATTTCGCTATGCTTTTTTATACTGAAGTTGTCTTATTTGATCATATAGTACTTTTCTTCGTTAGCTATTCTCTTTCGGTGCTTTTGTTATATTATGCTGCTGAACTCCAAGAATTACATCATTTTTATTCTTGTCTTCTGCGGATATACTTGATGCCTTGTAAATTCTTCTCTTATTTCTTTCTTAGAATGTTAGTCACTTGTACTTTTTCGGTTTCTCCATACTCTAATAGCAGTTAGCAGTTTGTGCTCTCGATGCTATTCCTTTAAATTTTGCTTGTTGGTTTTTGCCCCATTGCAGTACCTTTTTAAGTATGTGTCTATCATCATCCAGATCAACATAACTTCTATTTAAATTATTAGAAAGTGTCATTGGGACTCTGCCAAGTTCCAAAAGAGGTCATACCTTTTTTCCCCTTCAACATGATATAATGCTTAAGTTATGTTTTGTTTTTCTTGAATTATTGATTGTGTTGGGCCATGTTTTTTCTCGGCCTTTTGTTGCTGCAAAATAGTTGAAAACTGTGATACAAGAACTACATGACAAGTTGGACAGCAAAAAGCCCTAGACGACAAGGGCAATTCCATTGATTTCTGAACTGTTCACTTTTCCACAGTTTAAGTTAAACTATGGGCAGGTGCTTGTAGTTAATGAACGGACTATCTTATATTTCATTTGTCACCAGGGGCGGCGCCAAGTCAGGTAATGTTGCTTTTATTTTGTTTTCTAAATATTCATGTAACATGCAATTCTCCCTGAATAAAGCACATGTAGTGATATCACTTGGGGAAAAGTGTCGTGTACCCTTTTAATTTTACTCATCAGCTCCACATATGCCATGGGATTTGTGAAGCATGTCGATGTGAGATTTCAATACTCTAAAAGGACCAGTCATCGCCCCAACGAGGGTGACATTGTAGCCGATGATGAAATCACTTGTGGTAGGAGCCAACCAAAGAGTCTTGGCGATGACATTCCATCCAATCGTTTGGTAATTTTAATGTGTTATAAGCTTTTAATTTATATGAAACCACGCATTCTTAATATAAATATTATTTTTTAAATACGTGTTTGCTTCCATTCATTGTAAAGATTCCAATTGAAATTCCAGTTGCTACCCTTAGAAACCTGAACTCACCAATGCATCCAATTCTTTATCCTTCTCAAACCCTTTCTGTGATAATTGCTCCATCACTGCAATTTCATCCTCCCCAAAGTCTCTGCCCGTTTCAATTTACTCAGTTTTTAAAAAATAAACTAAGAAAATGTAAACATGTATAATTATTTCAGAGAAATAAAAAAATATATCAAGATACGAATATTTAAATATCAATAGAATTAAAATTTAAAAGTAATGTGCCTAAATTCATTTTTAAAAGTGACTTCAATACATAGAGATAAAATACTTGAAATTTTTTTGACATTTGATACAATTAGTATGTTTAGAATCTAATTTATGTAAAAGTGATACATGAGGAGAAAAATGCATGAATATGAAACTATTTAATAAGTAGGTTATAGCTGTAAGTAATAAGAACAATTAAGGTAGATGAAAGTAAGCCCGAGAATTGAATGCAAAAAGCAAATTGGAGATACACAGCAATTTTCAGGTCCCTACAAAGACAATTTTTCCCTTTTTTCGTTGACATCCTTTTTTTCAGATTCTAAAATTTCAAACTCTAAAACTCGTCCTAGAGTTCACAAGTTATTTTTAAACTAAAATATGCATTTTAAACTTTAAAATTTAAAATATAATTTTGTATTTTAAATTTTAGAGTTTGAAAGTTATATTATGGTTTAATACAGAATCTAAAATTTGAAATTAATTTTTATTTTGAATTCTAAAGTTTTGAAAGTCTATGATGTATAATTCAGAAATGAAAAAAAAATCTCCTTTTGTCCCAAGAGTAATTTTGGAATTAAGAGATTTATGGAAGGGAGGAAGAAACACCCTAATTTTCAACCAAGAAACGTGTTTGACTTAAAAAAAATCATTGAAAGAAAGAATAAAAATAGGTTAAGCAATTCATAACTTACCTCTTTTTTAATTAATAAAGTTATGTTGTGTAAATGGCCTATGTGAATAAAGTAAAGTAAATATGTGATGAAGTGGAGGTAAGGTTCATACTACTTTTAATCTAAAAGCGACAATGTATACTTAATAATACTAAATGAGGGTGATTGATGTGAATTCTATTTTTACTTAACACATTAAGATGGGCCTTAAAGATGGAAATGGCATTGGATCCAATATAAGAATTTTAAAATGGATTCCTCACAACACCCAACTTCTTTACCTTCTCTCTGAAGCCCACTACTAATATATCCATTTCCAATTTTTTAACAAATAATTCTATAACAAGACAACAGCTTCTTGTTAACTTCAACTTTTCTTTTGTTAAAAAATTCACTGCCTACATCTAAATATATTCCAAACAATGTAGTTTTGAAAAAGTGATAAAAAATGTTCTTCAACTAAAACTAAAGTTTCACTCCTATTCATAACGATAATTAAAACAACCTTTGTTATGCAAATAATTGGATATTCCAATTAGAGTTATTATCAAAAGAGAACTAAAAGTTCAATTTTTAGTAAACTTAACCTCGTTAAACTACTTTCTGGCTAAGACATACGTTGAATTTTAGGTGACGCTAGTATTTTACATTATACACCAGCTTAGCACTACCTCATCTTCAAGTACTATATATTTGTTCATTTGCTGTGTTGAATAAAAACCTACGTAACATGCCATCTCTACTATCCAAGTCGCAACGTATACATAGATTATTGAGTTGAACAATAATATGATTCATAAAAGAATGTTTTAACGCAATGCAAAATCCGAAATTCACCAACAAGCTAATATAGATTACGAATGATATAGAGGGTTATTACGCCAACATTTTCCAACAAACATATTCATAAAAACCACTGCCTAAGCTACCAACACTTCTACCAAAAATGTCACTTGACTGTTTCAGTATTAATTTCACAATAAAACATAAAAAGATAGGACGGACAAAACTTCAATGGGAAACAAAAAATAAGTTTTTGATATCCAATGTTCATTTCCAACTCTCCTGTCTGTCAATCTGCAGAGACCATAAGTAAATGGTAGATCTTCAATTTTCTTCAACGTGTTCATCTTCAACTTTTTCAGCACTGCGTTCAACAACAAACAGCTCAACAGCAGTAGCAGTATAAATGGAACAAAATAAAAACACATGTAACAAACAGACTCCACAATTTGCATAGGAGAAAATATAAATTATGGCATGCTCTAAGCACCATACAGGATTATGCTCACTTTCCATTCAAATAATGACATTTCAAGCTTGATTTACCAGTTTATCGTCTTTTTAATTAAAATAATGCTTAGCTGACAAGTACACAAGGAAAATGACTCAGATGCCATCATAAATTAAGAACATGTAACAATTTCTGCTTGCAGATCTTCCAACAATCAAGAATCAGGCCAGCTAAATGACTCAAAAGCCTAATAAAATTCTTGAAATCCAGGAGAGACAGCACCACTATATGCTTCAAATCATATTGGCATGGAGAATACAGAAAAGTCAGTGATCAAAAGTGTTACCTAAGAGGTATGATACATGATGAGTCGTTAAGAAACTGTTTAAAAAGATCCCAAAAGACAAAACTACAAATTTACTTGAAAAGACAACAAAAAAAGTACATCGCATTAGACATGTGAAGGTTATGAGCATCTCACAATTAGATAGAGTAACACAGTACACACAAATGAACTCGTGGGAACAGATTGAAATGGCTAATTAACAATTCTGAGCCCTTGGTTCATTACATTTTCCCATTTTGGCATCAGCTAGGAATACACATTGAATCAATCAGTAACCAAAGAAGCTAATACCAGCAAGAAACACCCCAATATGATAAAAGACACACAGCACAATCTCAAGCACAAAAAAAAGTAACTAAGAAGAAATAGTATCAATGACAAACCTTTTAGGACTTTCATCATCAGATTGAGGCTTCCTCCAACTCCTCTCAGTGCGACTTTCAGGCAAAGCAGGTCGTCCTCCTCCATTGGAAGACCCAAAACTCCTCTTCCCAAAGGAATCACCTCCAGCTGTCTCCTTAATCTTCATGCTATCAAGCTGTTCATCAATCTTTTTCCAATCTTGCCCTTTCTCCGCCAAAACCTGCTCCCTTGGCCTTGCTTCTCCGAACGGATTAACCCCTTTAGGCTTCCCCACATTCCCATCCGGGCCTTCATTGCTCACCGACAGAGACCGAGGTTGCAAAACAAGCCTAGGTCTCCCTCCACCAACACCCACACCAACACTCACAGTCTCAGTACCAACGTTGGACTCGCCCTTCTTCTTGTTCCAGTCCTCGGAATCAGCGCCGCCGCTGGAGCCAAACCCAACAACCCTCCTCTCTCTCTCAAACCCTCCACCGTTGGAGCCGAATCGCCGCTCCGACGGCCCAGATGACTTATTGGAAACCCAGCTCTCCGATTCGTCAGCGCGCGACTGCGAATCGAAGAACCCTCCTCTGTCCCTCTCCTTCCTCTCAAACCCTCCCGAAGGCTTCTTCGCCGCCGCCCAATTATCAGTCTCGTCAGCGCGAGAAGGGGCAAGCTCGCGATTCGAATCCCTAGCCCCAAATGAACCGTTCCGCCTCGGCTCGTCAGAAACCCTAGATGAACCCCAACGCGAATTCGACGAGTCGTCTCCCGAGGAATTCCTGTTGGGGCGGTCGCCGTAGGAGCGGAACCCGCCGCCTAGACGGGTGCGGTCGAGCTCCTCCGCCGTGCGCTGGCGCGGGCCGGTCGGGAGGACGACGGGATCTTGGTCGGCGAAGGAGGTGTCGGGCTTGGCAGTGAACTCAGCGAGGGAGATGGTCTGCGCCTTCTTCTTCTTGGGCTTGGTGGCGGCGGCGACGGCGAGGGAGGGAAAGTCGGCGAGAGGTTTGGTGTCGTGGATGGTACTCTGTTGAAGGAGTTCTGCCTCGTGCTCCTCTGAATCGATGGCCCACGCGCCGGGCTTTGACCACGCAGACACTGTAGCCGCCATTCTCTGATTCGCTTCACCACCGCAGTTTCTTTCCTTTCTTTTTTTCTCTCTCTTTTCTTTGTTCTCTCTCTGACGACCTTGCGTTTTTCTTCAGCCAACCACTGTTACACGCTCAACACTTATATAGCCACCATCGTCTTTCGCCAAACGTTCCTCATTACCTTAATCTTTTCATAATTTCGTTATTATCTTTTAATCAAAACTAACTTTTTCAAATTAAATTCTAATATCTACCAATCAAATTTTTTTCTTTCTTCTAATTCTTCTCAATCTTTAGTTCCTACTATTTATTTCAAACCACTGTGAAGTGTTAAAATAAGAATAATTTTTACTTGTAGGTTTAAACGTAAATCAAAATTAAATTTGATGATAGAAAATAAATAAAAAATACATGTAAGAATAAAACAGAAATAAATTCTTAATTTAGTAGATACATTATTGACTCTCTAAATAATTAATAATTATTAAATTATTTGAATAAAGTTTTTTCTTCTGCGAAATAAGTTTAATGTGGCCAATTTTGTTTTATACAAAGTAAAAATAATAATGTCTTATATTTTCTAGTTATTATGTTACATAATGATATTCTTTTTTATCCTTAAACGTAAATTAGTTTTTTTTAAATCATTAAATTGTGACTAGTTTTCTTCAATTTGTATTCTTGTTAAAATACATACTTTTAAAATTTAAATATTTTCAAGAGATTTTTGATAAATTCAAAATATTACAAAATATACTATATCTTACTTTATCTTTGACATAAATAGAAAATATTACATAACAATCTAAAAAATGTTATTGAAAACATTTTAAAAGTGTTGGTGAACATCTCAATCAATATACAAATAAGAATAATGATATATAATGTTAATCATAAATTAATTTAATAGATATATAAGATTAATACAAGGTTAATATACGTATTAATTAAAAACTTATCCGTGTTGAGGTCCAATACATACCTATAAATAGGTTTGCTTCATGTAAATATAATCTTACATTTTTAATAACATTTGTCACTTTCAACTAATCAAGGAGATTGACTTGAGTATCAGAACACCTCTTTTAGGTACACATCTTCACTCTACACAGAAGGAGATTATCAACATTGTGAAGAAGACATCTTAGAAGAAGATACATACTACTAGGCAAGAGTGGAGACTTTTTCTGTTCATAAAGTAATAAAAAACAAGATAATAAACTTAAGAAAAGTTATCATTGAAATCTTGTCACTTACCGGTGTTTTAGTGGGTTTCCATTATCCTTATCTTGACCTACAAGTTTGACATGTTCGAGATACTCTTGTTTCTATAAAATAATTGTACCTATTAGACGATAATAATTCATTTATGGTGTTGAATGGAATGATGTGGTGTGGTGGAAGATCTATAAGACATTTTTTATTACCTAAAATTTGTTTATAAGTGTAAGAAATTGATTGAAAAGAAAGTTTTTCAATAAATTGGTGATGATGGTTCATATTTATCAAAAGGAAAAATGATTAAAAACTTGACTAAGTAATTTTAAGTTTTTTTTAGGTGAAAAAAGTCAAGGTGATTCAATACGAATAAGTCATAAACATTTTACATAAGAAAGTCAATATATCACTTCCAACCCAAAACCTTAAGATAATGATTTTTTTTTTCTGAAATATTGCTCGTTCTTACTCAATGTGAGACAAACTCACGTATTATTTATCAGTGTACTGGTTTGTTAGATTTTTTATATTAAAAAATGTTAAAATGATTCGACACCAATAAATCATGAATATTTTATATAAAAAAATCAAGACAACTTTGTTAAAAATAATGAGTAAATGAGTTTTCTTTCTTTTACTCATCATACAAATTCCTTAGAAGTAATATGTTGAGAGATATTTGTAAAGAGTTGAGGTGTTAATAAGTACATGGGTATAATATGGGTTGTGTTTTATGGGAGTGAACAAAAATGCACTAGTAAAAATGAACTAAAGTTTTGCATCCAATGCAGTTGCAGTGTGTTATCTGTTAGGTGAAGTCCTGTTTTCAAACACAATTTTAATATATAAAAAATTATGCAATACTATTCTATTTTTCAACTAACAAAACGGTTGATTCTATCAAGAGTTTTTTTGTTTTTAATTTTAAAAAATATTCCAACGAAATAATATTTTTTGACATTACTTTAGCTTTTGTTTAAAAGAATAAGTCGTGCTATAAAATATGACTTTTACTTATAAAAGTCATCCAGCTTGTCCATTCATTAAAACTCACCAGTTTTCTCCAATTCGTAAATTGGTCCACAAAATTGTACTTCATAAGAAAGCTTATTTTTCTACCTTATCCATTAATTTCATGTCCCACTTTTTTTCACCAAAATTTATTGAAAAGTGGAAATTCTAATTCCGGTCTAAAAAAACTGGAGAAAAGGTGCAAGTTGATCAACATTAAGATTGACACCAAGTTCGCGTGGAATTGAAGCAACAATTTAATGAGTTATTATATGTAATCCACGATAAGTGAGGAATGGGGATAGAACAAAGTTTTCCAAGATAGATGCCAAGCAAAAGCAGGTGCTTTGATGCGAATAACTGTATTCAAAATGCTCTATATTTGATAGTGCCCTCAAGTCTTGAGAAAGAAAATCAGGATAAGAAAAAGGTAAAATAAAAATGAACAAAATAATCGACTTTTGCTGGTAAAATAAAAATGGTTCAATGAACAAATAATCGACTTTTGCTGCAGAAGATCATAAGAATAAATATCTTCAACAAAAACAAACCAATAGATCTGTCCTTTGCCTAATTCAATAATTAAATGAGAAAATACAGACAGAACTATATGAACAATTACTCACTCCTACAACATATCAATATGTGTGTGCAAAAAAAAATTACACTGGCTAAGACGCAGATAGAACATGGCACATGATCGCTCCAAAAATTTCGTTGTAATGAGACAGCAGCAATCCCATTTCAGTTTGGAAATGGTTTCAGCATTTGAATCACGATTATAGTATGTCGCAAGTTCTGAGATGGCTCTAGTCAACAGCATGCAAAGCAATGGTTAGAGAACTATAGCACCATTGATGCTTGAATCTATTAAACTCCAGGACAAGCTATCCACACTGCAGAAGCAACACATCATATGACCATGGGCAGCTCATGTTGTTGTATCGGCTCCATCAACCTAACCTCGTAGGAAAACTCAACGGTCAAGATAGTCTGACTCGTGTATAAGGATGAGGTGTTCATCCTCCACATCCTTCATCGAATCCTCACTAATGAACCATCTTGAGGGCTCTGCATCAGATAGAGAACATACCATCACTTACTTAAGTTTAATTGCAATAACAAAATCCCTACGAGTTGTAAAAGTCTATCAATGCATCCACAAACAAATGGAAACTGGCATGAATAAGACAGAAAGGAGTATGTTATTATGTATGTACTTTGCATATTAGATTCTTCCTGTTCTCTAGTCATGTGCAATATGATTGTTCCTGAAAGAACGGTGATGAATCCGCATATCTCAGAGGTTATGCTGCTAATATCCTGACCAGACCAGTCCTGAAAGTAAATAATCAAGCCTATCACATCATATTGATCAACAAAAAAGAAAAGTTGAGATACAACCAAAGGAATCAAAGAAAAATGAACCAATTATCATACCTTAAACATTATTGCACTGGCAATTATTGTAAGAGTTGTGAACATTACATAATATACAGGAGAAACAATTGTAGCATTGAATGTATCCAGAGCCTGAAATAGTTTAATAGTGAAATAAGCTCAAGATTTGATAAAAGCATTTGGGCTATACTTGTATAGATATATCATACATTGATGATAAGAAAAGTTTATATCAATGGGAACCTAAAGAACCGTATCAATTGAGAAAGGATTAGTGGAATTCTGTGCAAATCAGCATAAAAAAAATGTTCGGATCAGCATGTGGAAAGAAAACCTCCCGAGACTAGATATAATTACTTATGTAGAGGATAACATAAGTAAATGTTCACAACATCGTGTTTTCAAGATCTGTAGGCAGTTCAAACTTCAATTTTTTTCCCAGTTCATACTTAAATGTGAAATTTCAGAATGCGTGATTACCAACTAAATCAATTCTTTCCTGGACTCCTAACAATTAGAATGCATCAATTAGCAATATCAATTACTTCACATCACACTTAGCTGAAATGTATGAAAACATGAAGTAGGGGCCTGTCTTGCTATCTACATGACCAGTTGTTTATAGTATGCATGAAGGAAGGGCATGTCACTTGCAAGCCATCGCCTTATAGACAGTATGAGTTATATATTGATTTTAATTTAGGATTGTTTTGATAAACTTCTCTATAAGTACTTATGAAAATAGAAATAAGAAAAGAAATTGATAAGTTCTTCCATGTACTAATTTTTTTTTTAGAAGTCCTTATCTGTTAGCCTCTTCAAACGAAGATTTTTAATTTGTACATAAATTAAGTTTAGCATGCAGAAAAACTTATTTAATTTTTTCTTCTAATTTTACTTTTTTTAGAAGTGTTTATTGAGAAGTTGATCTAAATATACCTTTAATCTAATTCAAAAAGCTCTCAACTTTTACTCTAATTAACAAAACTAGAAGATCGGCCTTTTGATTTGTTTTCCTCTTCAAGTAAAAAACCATAATCATGCATCAAATGCAGGCCAGAGAAGCAAATTTCCCCTTCAATAGATGTAAACAAGAGCCTATAGTCTCAGTCGTAAGTTCCATCACTCACCCTATTAAGGTAATTCAACTGTGTAATAACACAGATTGTTGCCACACTAAGAAAAAACCAAGTCTGAGGATAAGCTATTTGACTTATTCCATCAAGTGTAAGCTTTATTGCAATTCCAATGGCTTTTATGCTCACAACCTGAAAAATGTAATAAAATTCACGTATAAAGTAGCACACAGTTAGCTAAGCATTGCAATATCGCTATGAAACTCCATCACATAGAGACTTAATTACCGTAAGTGAGCCAACTAATGAACAAATTCCTAAGTAAACCAGCATATTATTCTGTCCATAGCGAGGTTCAAAGTGTATGATCAAGACCAAAACCCCTGAAACTGTTGCTATCACGTAAATCAGAAATGCTGCAGGAAAGAAAGGGGGGAGAGAGAACATCGGTTAGATACCAGAATATAGTTATGCAATAAAGAGAAATTTAAAACAGGATAAAATAAAATCCAACCTGGTTGAGTGGCCAGATCCCATATTTCTTGGACAGAGCTTGGAGTCTGCTCCAGTGGCGCATGGATGACAATAACAATTGAACCCACAATGCAGGATACACATCCCAACACCCCCATCTTAGGAAGCCGCTCCTTCAACAAGAAGTGGGACAAAACAGCGCTACCCAAGGATACTTCATATGTTAGTTCCACCATACAAATACAAAATCCACCAAAACTATCAAAATTTTAATCAAAGCTAAGAGTACCTAACTATAATACTAAGTGCACCAAGGGGAGTAACCAGAACTGCCGGAGCATAGATATAGGCCACAAAATTTGCAATCTCCCCAATAATCACTGCAAGCACACAGTTCAAGATCCAATTAAGTTTAATTTCAAAACACAAGATAATCCGAGTACAAGAAAGAGTGAGAAAGGAAATAAAGTTGCCACTCTTACTCGTTACCATGCCAGCCCACCAAAGCGGCTCCAGCAGATAAGTATAACCGCCAACTCCTGAAATTTTCAAAAAATCAAAATATCAAAACCTGGATCACAAGCTAACAAGTATACATTGGATCTGATCTAAAACAGCATACACTATACAATCTGAACTGTTGATCACACACGGAAGAACATCGTAAAACGGTAATTTGGTAAACAGAGTTGAGTGATTGGCAATGAAGAAAGAGAATTGACCTGCACGAGTACCGCGTGCAGCAGCACGCTTAAGACCCTTCTTCTTCAAGATGAAGCTTGAACCGATGAATGCACTGGAACTCATCGCCAGTACTAACCCCTTGCAGTTATCCGAAACCCCCATCTCTGTCATTCCCTCAATTGCTGCAACGTAACGATTCACCGTAGAAGAACAAACGCTTCAATTTCCCCGCCAAAGAAGAAGCGATGAAATTTGATCAAACGTTGTGTTTTGTGTTTTGTGTTGTGCTGCTTCTGTTTTCAGAGGAGTAAACTTGCTTAACGCGGTATCCCTGAAGACCAAAGATGCGAATGCGAATGCACTATCAAAATCGCGAGACCCTTTAATTTTAATTCATAATAATAAATAATAACAATAATATTATTATTATAGTCCTTCACTTAGCAGAAGTTTCCGCGCGGAGTAATCCCGTGCTTCGTGAGAAACTAGCCCTTACATGCACCCGCTGCTGATGGGATATTTGTGTTGATCCGTGTTGCAACGTGTAAGATAGGTATTGGTTGAACTCTTTTGCTTACATCAGTGATGATGACGTGGCTGATTCCTTCACACGCTACACGGATTCAGGAAGTGGGATATTTTCGCTCTTTCTCTTTCACTCTTCTGTCATTAGTTTTCGTTTTTTTTTTTTTTTTGGTTTTATCTGCTATTGGAATTGTGGTATTCTATTCTTGTCCTTTATCCGTTGAAGATATTGGATAATTATCTAATGAATGTAAAACAAATTCATATTCAAAAATATCTCTCATACCTAAATTAGGATATTATTTTGAAATTATTAATTTTCATTATATTCAGTATTATTTTTTGTGATCTTATGTTATAAATAATTTCCTTGAACAACGATGAAACAATAACATTTTTTTTATTAAAAAAAGTAAGGATACCTCACTTTTATAAGTGATATTTCTTCAAGTTTAAAACTTTGTTGAATTGATTTTAAATAATTTTAAAAGTATATTTTCTATGTGATCTCATTTTCTATAATATAAAGTTGTATAAGTATGAATATGGTTGGTATTTTATTATGTTTTGGATTATATAATTTACGTGAATGAATAAGCATTGTTATAATATCATGAAAAGTAATAATGAATAAACTTAAGATTAATAATGACGATATAAAACTATTGAATGATTGGTGTGAAATAATTATTATCAAGATGCTGTTAGGATTAACAAATTATAGTATGATATATCATGATCAAGTGCTGTAATCATTAGTGAGTAATTAATATTAAAATGGTGGGTTAAAATTGATTCAGGAAACTGATTAAAGTTAAACAGTTATATTTTAGAAAAACTAAAAAATTATAACAAAGTAAAATGCTTAGCATAGTGTAATAAGAAAGACGAAGATTTATAAAACTATAACTGTGAAGTAATTAAAATAATATTTTTTATTATTATCAAAATATTGAGTACACGTGTTCTAATATAGTTGAAGTAACATCATGATTCAATTTTTACATCATTTGATTAAGATACAAACGGATACTGAGTACCTGAAATTATAATCTAAAAGTAGATAGCACATGCATAAAATATTTTAACTATTTTTTATTTTTTATTGAATTTATATAAATACTTATAAATTTAAAATATTATTATAGTTGAATGTTTATATCTGAGATAATACTCAATTTTTATTAATAGTGAACTTTGTCGACTTGCTGATTGTTATTTAAAATTAATCATGATATTAGAATCCTCCTCCAATATATAATTTGTTAAGTAAATTTTTATAAATTATTTTATAGGATAAATTTTGAAGGACTGAATTATGAGGCTCGGATATGTCTCTTAAATGGTATGTCCGTATCGAACATACATATTAGATACTAATATTTGTACGACACTCGTAAGACATATATCAATGAAATGTTTAATTCAAAAAAATATTTATTGGATTTTTGACAATTCTAGCACGGTTCTAACACAAATTTAAAACGAAGAAGTACATTAATTTTCTAAAAATTCAAACTTATTATATAATTTTTTTTTATGATTATAAAAATAAGGAACAAATCCTTTTGAACCAACCATGAAAAAACATCTTTCTGCTTAAAAGAAAAAAAACTGAAACATACACAATATAAATCTTTATTATCAATTTATATATATATATATATATATATATATATATATATATATCCTACATTTTAAAAATTAAAAATTATACATATTTTTATGTCTTATGTCTGTAGTCATATTATATTAGTATCCATGTTAGTGTTTATACTTAAGAAGAAAATACTCAAGTATCGTTGGTGATACATAAATTAAATTTCTAATAATTAATTAATGTAATTTAACTTAAAACAGTGCTTTTTGATGATAAGTAAACACTATTTTTTTAAACTTTTAGAGTACTAGAATTCCAATAAAAATATTAATTTAAAATATCTAATCAAAGTTTATAAACTTGTCGAATAATTTAGTGAACAAAATCCTATATTACATTACAGTTTTTGGTGTCAAAGGAAGTTTCCCTGTGTTTCTTTCTCGTACGTGGCATGCACGTTTAACATCGTGTACGCTTAAACAGAAATATTATTTACTTAATGAATTTTTTTTCTGTTCCATTTTATCAGGGCTGAAATAAAGCAGAAACAAAAGGCCCAAGGCCCAACCTAGATTCAGCAATCTCCAATGGCCCACTATATAAAACCCTGACAACCTGGCTGACAATAAAATCGAATTTAATTTTTAAATAACAATATTAAAATGGTTAATTAATCTTTATTTTATTCTTTAAAATAAATCTACCGTTTTATTACTTGGTAGACTATACTTCTTAATCTGTTTAAAATTTGTAATATGTTTTAATTTTAATTTTCAATAAATACATTTTTAACTAGGTGAAATCTTAAATCCTTTTTTTCTTTTTAAAAAAATCATAAAATGATTATGATTAGGAGTTTTCAGAACTAAATCCAAAAAAACTGAAAATTAATATAAAAATCGAAGCGTTTGTTTCATTTTGCCGTTTAATCCAAATTGAATCAAATCAAAATTAATTATTTAAATATCATATTATACATTACTTCAGTTATATACAAGATGTGTATGCAGAGATTTTTTTTTAATGTACCTAACTTAGTTGACACTTATAAAATTATGGTAAAAAAGTAATAAAATATAAAATATATTTCAAAATATGAATGAGGTGAAACAAAAATTATCTTGGTAGTTTGAATGTTTTATAATTAGTCTCGAAAGAGAAAAATATTAAAAAAAATACTATCGGAAATAAATAATACATAACGATTGATTTTCATAATTATGTTTTAATTTCAAACAATATTATATTATATGGGCACGAGATTTTGTAAAATTTATGAGAAATAGATCTTGAGTGTTATTTAATATTTATATCACAGTATATATAGATATAATTTGTTTTGTTTGATTTGAATTGTTAACATGTGTAAGTAAATTATTTCATATTATAAAAAAAATATTTAAAAATAAAAATATTTAATTATTATAAAATATAAAAAATTATACATTAAAATAGCAAAATCCATCCAAATCAAATTGTAAAATTTTTGATTTTTTGTTTATGTTCGAATGTATATGAAGTAAAAACCAAATCAAATCGCTTCACGAAAATCTTAATTGTAAACATAGGTTTCAAGGAGAGACATATAATGCAATTTGCTATAAAAAAAAAGTGGAAAGCAAGACAAACATTTAAAATTTACAAATGTAGATTTTATTTTATAATTTATTTTAATATATTTCCTTATTTACTTATAATAAATAAGAAACTATTAATAATTTTTCCTTTAATGGTCATATACTTGCAGTATTTTTTTACTAAATATTCAAATTTAAAATTTTATTGATTTTTCTTAATTTATACAGATAGATCTGTAAATGGCATGTATATATAATTTTGTAGAACAAATCAGACATATTAGTCAAAAACCAACTGACATTATCTCTCACAGATTTATATATTTTTTTATATTTCTTATATATTTTACGTAATAGAGTATTTATTCTCTTTAAATATATCATATTTATGGTTTGTTTTCCATTTAAATGTATTTTTACTTCTAAACATGTTATTATTCTCATTAGTTCGGATAAATTTACCTTTTGTATTCCAAATTTAAAATATATCTTTTTTATTTTTAACATGCACTTAAAAATTACAAATAATTTACATCACATTATACTTTTATTTTATTTTTTACATTGCTAACACTAGTGCAAAATGTATAAACAAGTGCGGTTTATTTGCGGTTTTGCGTTCAAACGTTTTTGTAAAAAACGCGGTGACATTTTTGTAATTAAGTTCATTTACAAGGGCGGTTATTTATATAGTCGTCATTGTAAATCAAAACGCGCTTGATTTACGAATGCGACTTTACAAATAACCGCCTTCTTAAAACTTTTTTAACCCTAATTCAAAAACGCGCCACTTACGTTTTGATACTCTTATTTCTCTCGCGCTTCGTTTCTCTTATGTGCTTCCTCCATTAATATTAATTGTGCTCCCATTTTTCTTTATCTCTCTTCTTTGCATTGTCTTCATGCCATCGGTAAGCATTGTCTTCCTCTTTTCTTCTTCACCATTGATTTTTGTATGTTTTGCATTTGTGTTTTCCTTGTCGCGGTTGCTGCCTTCATTGGAGAATTTTTATTTGCGTTTTTTGGACTTCCATTGGATGAAATACGAAGATGTATAATATGGATGCACTAGAGATCAAAAGAAATGCTAAAATAATGATCATGTTCTTTGAAAAAAAGATCAAAGTGAAACCCTAAACGCCTCTCGTAAATGTGATTTATAAATGTTTTACATAACCGCATTTATAAATGGAATTTACGAATGCAGCTATATATAGTCGTCTTCTTATGTCTTCCATTTACAAATACGGCTATATATAGCTGCCTTCTTATCTTTTCCATTTACCAATGCATGCTCATCAAATGCGGTTATATAATCATCCTTATAAATGTAAAATAGTCGAACTCATTTTGCTTTTATGCACCAGTGTAAAATGAACACTTGCCTAAATTGAACACTCATGATAACTAGCAACATCAAAAAAATGTTACTAAATCAAAGAAAATGTTACTAATAGAAACTTGAGATAGGTTGAGTATGAGTGATTGAGAGAAAAGCTTATTTGTCTTTGAGAGAGAGAACGAGACACAATGAGAGTGATCAATCACGTAGAAATGAAAGAAGAAGATGGAGATGGAGCACGACAAGACGGAGACCGAGCATGGAGAATGAAACGAGATTCAGAGTGAGAAGGAGGAATGAAACTGAGATTGAGAGAGTAAGGAGAGTAAAACGAGATTGAGAAGCGAAAGAAGAAGACTGAAACAAGAATGTGAGAGAGTTACAAGAACGGGATTGAGATTCAGGAAGAGGTTGTGATAGTTTTTTAATTTTTTTAAAAAAACATTATATTTAGATTTAGGTGATATTTAAAAGATAGTTTAAATTTATTTATTGCAAAAATTATTTATAAAAATATGTTACTGTGTTATTTTGTTTATGATGACATTTATGTAAAAATTGTTACTATAATAATTAAAATTTATGTTTATTTTGTTTATAGTAACATTTGTGAAAAAAATTGTTACTATAGTTATTAAAATTGTTTTATTGTACCATTTTAAATAAATATAACTATGAAAATGTTACTATAGATAATAAATGGTGTAGTATATATTTGTTTTTTTTTAAATATTTTTTACAATTTTAATATATTTGAGTCACACAAACTATATTTTGCCAATAAAAATGATGGCTTTCTTCGTTTAATAAGTTTATAATATTTAAAAATGGATTTTATCTAATCAAATAAATTATAACTTAAATTAAGTTAATAGGTTAAATCTAATTATAGTAATTGTAACCTAAATTCAATTAGATGATTTTTTGTTTAATTTATTTAGTCTATAATCTAATTGAGATTCAATGACTAATAATTTTATTGAGTATATCTATTTTAAAAAATAAGAATCATCACTATCACAAATATATTAAGATAAATAAATGATTAACTTCAAATAAAAGTTATACAGAATATTAAGTATTACAATCCTTAATCATGATATGTATATTTTAACACTGACCCAACAGGAAAGGAAAATATCCATGAAGACTTTATAAATAGACAGAACAATCAAGACAGGGATCACCATTACAAGACCTTATAAATAGACAGAACAATCAAGACAAAGGTCACCATTACCGAGAAGAAAACAATTGTTCATCCGGTAAGAGTTCCTATCACACTCCCTTTAAAAAAAATTAAATTTATTTTAGTTTTTATCAGAATTTTTTTCTAATTTTATTTTTTTTACATCCTACCAATTACCAATCACATAGGATCATGATAATGCTGAATAAGAAAAAATATAACCTATTTAAAGTACAAGTTAAATCATACCAACATAAGTGGATCTTTTAAGCAAATGTTCTCATTTTGTCAGCTTTAAATAAGAGCAATCCTTAATGCATCAAATGAAACAGGTTCCAAGAATTTTGCAGGTTGGAACCAAAACTATGAGTCTCATTCTTCTGCTGTGTCTCATCCTTTTGAGAGGTTTATCTTCTTCTTCTTCTTCTTCTTTATGCATTTCTATGCTCACACTTTTGCTATATACCAAAAATTTATGTAACCAGAAAGTAATTTCTCAATAGTATTTTAGCACCCTACAGTGATTTTGCCATGCAAGCAGGGCCAGAATTTTGGCCCTACCAAATTTGTTTTTGTAAAAAGTAGTTTGATACTAATTAAGCTATTCATTTTATTTGAAGGATTTGATTGTAGAAATAATATATTTGAGTGTTATTATCACTTTTTTTATTATATATTTTAATAGCATTATGTTCCCCACTTTAAGAAAAACAATATCATGCTTTTAATAAGAGTTATTGTGAAGAAAATAAAAAATAAGTCTTTGTTTTTTTAGATTTTTTTATACTGTATAAAATATTTGTATTTCTTGTTCTTGATTTGAACAAGAAAACTATCTTGCTTTGCTGAAAGACATAGTTATATATTTGATTTTAGTTGTTTGTGTATTTTAAATGTTACAAACCTATAAAAGTGTTCGTTGTTTTTGGATTTTTGATGGCATTAATTAAGACGATATTATATTTTTAAATTTGTACTTTATATGCTATTTAATAATTCTGATTTTATTGATACATATTACATCACAATTCTAGAATCTTGAAATGCCAATCTGATATTTAGAATATTGATATTTTTTATAATCTAATATCTTTTTTATTGTATGGGTTAATTGCATTTGTAACCACGATAATTTATGGAAATTTTTATACTAATTTAATTATAATTAATTTGAGAATCACGGATTTGTTTTTGATGATTAATCTTTATCGATCGGTGATTCATAAATGTTTTTCTATCAGTATTTCAGTTTATATTTAATTTGTTTGGTTTTTCTTGTTTTTGTTGGTACACCTTTCTGGAAATAACCTGGTAACTAAAGTTATTAATTTTCATTTAACAAATTTTTATATTATAATTATGAGGCGTAATATTTGGCCACTAAAAGTCACAATGTATTTAATTGTAATAAATATAGTTGTTCAAAGATTTATTTGCAATTATGAAATTAAGTCACTTCTCTTACTATATAAATTGAAAAGTTTGTTTTCTAGTAGTTAATAGGTGTGGTTACGATGTACATGTGTATCAATTTTTGACAATACTCATCCTCATGAACAAGTTTATATTTTTATAATAAGAGTATATTTGAAGTGTTGAATTAAGATCTTTTTCTACTATCTTTGATTTGTATGAGGATAATTTATTGATATATTTTTTTCAGGTATTTATTTTTTAAGTGGTATTTTTGTCTGGCTAGGAATGTTTCTATTTATAAGTGTATGGTGGAATGCTTTTTGTGTAGAAGAAACTTAGGATTATTATTTTGTATATGGGTTGAATCATTTATGAAGTAGTTCATATTTATTCATTTTTTATTACCGACAGAATTTTTTTCTTTCTAATTTATAATTTTTAATAGAATTAAATTAAATGTATTTATAAAATAATAAATTTTTTTTTTTTAAATTTGATTTTTTTTTCAAGATTCTAATTAAAGATTCTAATTAGATTTAAAGTTCATTTTTCACTTGAATCATGCCTGATAAAATATAGAACTAATATATGTTTCATTTGTTAGTATCATAAATTTTAAAATTTGTCTGATAAGATATTGAACTTATAAGTCTCACTTGTTTGTACACAGGTTTTGGAGTTGATGCATTAGAATATGATTATTCTGCAAGTATTGAGGTAAATATTTATATTTTCAAATGTGTTTGTTATTACATGTATTAATATATATCTTTTAATTCCAATAATGAGTTAGATATGATTTGAATCTCAGTGTCTTACACATCCATTAAAGCCTCAATATAAAGGAGGAATCATTAAAAACCCAGAACTAAATAATGGAGTTGAAGGATGGACTTCATTTGGGGATGCAAAAATAGAACATAGAGAATCATCAGGCAACAAATATGTGGTGGCACATAGCAGAAAAAAAGCTTATGATAGTGTCTCTCAAAAGATTCAAATAGAAAAGGACAAACATTATACTTTATCTGGTAAAATTTGTACTCAAAGTTTATAAATTATTCATTGTTTTTGTCATTTTTAAGGTTTTGATACATGAAAGATTTATACAGCTTGGATACAAGTGAGTAAGGGGAATGTCCTTGTAACTGCATTTGTGAAAACAAGAACAGGATCAAAATTTGGTGGTGCCATTTTTGCTGAGACTAATTGCTGGTCTATGCTCAAGGGTGGTTTCACAGCTGAAGAATCAGGACCAGCAGAGCTCTATTTTGAGGTACAATTTTTTTCATCAAATTTTATAACAATTTACTTAGAATTTGACTTTAAGAAGTTAACATAGATTTTTCAACAGACTACATGGTAAGATTGTCACTACAAGAAAATCATCAGATGGTTACATTACAAGAAAAACATGAAATAGAAACCAATTTTAGATATAAAAAATAATTAGTTGTTATAGTAACTAAATTAGAGATCATTCTAAAAACTTAAAAAAAAATGGTTTCTAAATTAGTTTATATTATTGTTAAATGATTTCTAAATTGGTATCTAATTAACAACTAAGGTTTTAACTACCAATTATTTAGTTTCTAAATTTGGTGCCAAAAACCTTGGTTGCAATTAGATACCAATTTAGAAACCATTTAACAATAATATAAACTAATTTAGAAACCAAAAAATTTGTAGTCTCTAAAATGGTTTCTAATTTAGTCACTATAACAACTAGTTATTTTTTGTCACTAAAAATTAGTTTCTATTTCATTATTTTCTTGTAGTGTTATTAAATTTAGAGACAAAAAATAATTAATCACTATATTAGTTAAATTATATACTAATTTAGGGACTAACAAATTATTAATATATAATATGATTTCTATTATTAATAAAATATAATAAAAGAATTTATAAATTTGTATATAAATTTGCCACCAAAATTTTAACTACCAAAATTTTAGATTTAGAGTTTAATTTAAAACACAAGTAGTTAGTAGCTAAAACCTTGGTAGCTACTAGTTAAATACCAATTTAGAAACTACTTTAAATTTTTTTATTAATAATAAAACTATTTTAAATACGAATAATTTTTGTGTTTACAAAATGATTTCTAATTTAATCGATATAATGACTAATTATTATAGTGTCTAAAATTAGTTTTTATTTAATGATTTTTTTAATGTATTTATTATTAATCAAATGGAACGCAGGGGATATATATATATTTTTTTTTTTATGAAACTAACTTGTTTGTAATTTATACAATTTTTGTACTCATCAATATCATGAACTATGTAGGGAAACGATACTTCCGTCGATATATGGATAGACAGCGTTTCCTTACAACCATTTACAGAGAAAGAATGGAGTTCTCATCAAGATCAAAGCATTGAGAAGGTAAACATTAATTATTAATAAAAACATCAATATTTTAATTAAAAAGAAAATAGACTTTTCTAATATTTTCTATATTAACTATAAGTAAAATAGTTATTCATGGATGAAAATGTTGCATGTCTATATTTTCTATATTAACTATATGAGACTCAGACACTTTTCTTAAATGATGTATCTGTGTCGGACACACGTATTGGTGTCGATACTCGTACGACACTCGTAGAACACTTATCAGTGAAGGTGTTCAATTCAAAAAATATTTGTTAGATTTTTTAAAATTTTAGTACGGTTCTAACACAATTTTAAAAGGTATAAATACAATAATTTTCTAAAAATTCAAATTTATTGTATAAATTTTTATTATGATTATAAAAATAAGGAACAAATTCTTTTGAACCAGTCATGAAA
>Ga0123342_1001459_pt1 | contig 39791 bp, 14 predicted proteins | sample Turbeawhitnodule_FD_89960 | JGI IMG/M metagenome (GOLD analysis project Ga0123342, IMG submission 89960) | Root nodule microbial communities of legume samples collected from Mexico - Turtle bean Mexico white nodule | ecosystem: Host-associated > Plants > Roots > Nodule | place: Mexico: Nepantla...
TACAAAAAATGAGTATATATATATAATATATAAATAGTTAAAAAATATATATCACGTTAAAGATATATATATATATATATATATATATATATATATATATATATATAAATCCTGGGTGGAAATTGTCTTAGCTAGACTTTGTATCTAGACACATTGAAGATTTATGAATTCCAAAAAGGAAAAAGACAGATTCTCAACGTGTGTCACGCAGATAAGCAAATGAGTGGTGTTCAAGGAGTTTTGGTTCCACTCAAATGAAATGATGGAAACAAAACTCTCTATCCTTTGATTTTCAACATGTGTAGCTCTAGACTCATTTTAAGAAAAATATTTTTTTTTCACAGAGAGATATTAAGAAGGGATTGAAAAAAAGCAATAATTGAAATGAAAATAGAAAGAGATATAAGTCATGCTACAGGAGTATACATATCGTACACATTTGTTTCTCTTTGAGATTGTGACAACATTATACATTATTATTGTGTCACGGACCCGAAAGATATTGCTTGCTGGTACCCACTAACAGGTGTGAAACCATGTACATGTACAGTAGAATCGTACGTACGTGTAATCCATCACGTCACAATTATACCAGGGTAACTGGGGTTATGCTTTTTGTTCTACTTTGTTGTTTCTTCTATTTCTACTGTTCATTGCACTTGCAGTGTTTCCCAAAGTTATTTACTATGTTCAACTCGTTGGAGTTTGAGTTTTTTTTATGGGTAATAAAAAATAAATTAATAGAAACCATTTCAGGGTGGTTCAATCTTTATAAAGGGCTGGTTCAATTTTTACAAAAATATTTATTTTGGTCAAAATCTTCTAAATTAACTTAAATACCTTTTCCTAATTACACCTAGCAAACAACTTAAGAGATCAACCTCATACATTCCACAGGTTTCAAACACTAATCAGAAAAGGAAAACGAAACAGAACGAGTTTTTGCAGAAATCCAAAATCAAACTTTTACTTGTATCAAAGCAAAAACTTCATATTCATCTGTCACTCCTCTTTTGAAAACGATGGAGCTTGAGAGTATATGTATCTGCACTTGAGGTGGAAATAATAGAAAGATTACCAATGTCTATTTACAATTTCTCACATGCAAAAATAATTAGTGTATAACTTACTATAAGTGGTATAATTGAGAGAAAAGGTCATTAACAAATAAGAATGTAATTTTTTTTTGTAATGATTTATTCTATGAGTAATAACTTTAATTATTCAATACAACTTCTGTCACTATTACATGGGCCACCGCTGTCCCTCCACATAAAAAATGTGGTATGAAAATAATGTCATCTAAGGGTGATTCATTATCTCTTTTTAAATCAAATAGTTTAGTCTAAATTTTTATAGTTTTTATATTAAAGATAATAATCTTTGTTAAGATAAAACATGAGTGAATACGTAACTAGAATGGTTGAGAAAGTGCATAAAATTTAAGAGAGGCACAACGATACCAATTAATGTCCGCGTAGAAGAATAGTCGATCCAATATAATTAAGTAACGTATTCAAACTTGATTTATGGGCTTGATCTCCTAGTCAACCATGATACTTAGGGTGGAGAAATTGGTTTGGTTTTGCAAATTTGTGTCTTGTCACGTCGATGTGTTCTAGCATTTCGCGACATGAAGTTTTCCCTTGTGGAAACTTGGTGGGATTCATGGATTAAATGCTCTTTTAATATGATTATTTTCCAACTCATTTTTTCCTGGAAAATCATTGTAACTTTTCAAACCTTCTGAGAATTACCATAAATATTATGGTAATTGGAAACTCATTATATCGGTCAGCAAATACGCCCGAATTTCGTATCTTTGAATTGCGAAGCATTGTCAATGTGAAATCTTTGTTCTTTCAATCTAATACCTAATCGTTTATGTCACGTAGTGAGGTTACTTTGGTCAAAAAATGAAGGCCACTGTTGAAATTTAATTTCAGTTATGTATATCGTTACCCTTTAATACGATATCGACAGAGTCGTGTTTGGGATAAAAGGATAAATATGGCTCAAACAACACAAGCATTCCATGGTTTGAAAAGGTCCTTGATCTTAACCAAAATGACCAGGGAATGGTAATATGTGTAAAACAGTAATACCAATAAATATTCTTTCATTCTCTTCCTTCACTATATATAGGAGTTAATTTTAGAAAAGTGTTATGTCACTTTCGATCTTTTTTCAAGCAAATTAATTCATCTGCTTTTTATTTTTGAACATTAAGTTCTATATCAGTAACACCGTTTTGCCATGCCTGGAACCAACAGGATATGTATGTATGTAACCAAGATTGTCAAAGTTAAAATGATTTGTTATAGTTGCTCCTGCTGACTTTGGCAATGGAGAGATAATTGGACCCAAGTTCTGGCATTTACACCTCTATTCAATGAACGTGCTTTTTATCAACTTTACAACGCTCATCTATTCAATGTTTTCAATCGTGATAGCGACTGTGAAAACGATAGCATTGCCTTTTTTCTACTATGCACGCATGCTCTACAGTTCTGTCATGTTTTGGGTCAGTTTAGAAATGTACCATTTGGTTTAGATAAAGGAGAGAATAACAATTAAATTTTCGATGCCACCTTACTCTTAAAGTCTTCACTACGATATGATTCACATTCACAGCACAACCATGTAACCGTGTTCTATTTTTCTTTTATCAACAAAAAAATCCCATATACAAAATACTCTTTTAAGTCTAATTTCCCTCGTGCCACCGTTGTATTAATTAGGCGGATAAAGATTCCGTGGGGAAAGGACACAAGAATTTCACTGTACAATGTGCAGAAGCAAGAATAATAAACACTTAGATTAGTTTACTGTAGCAGCTACTCCAAAAATAATCGAACATGTTCAGTAGTTGAAATTGATGCTGTAAAGTTGTGCATCCTCTTGATCAAGATCGGATATCAAATATCTTTGTTCATTGAACTTGCACTTCAGAGTTGTGTACCTTCCGTTGAAATTGGTTATCAACCTTCTTCAGTCTTTAAACTCCAGACTCCAAGAATATCTATCCTTCAGATTTATATCCATTTTTTGTCGATCAGGCTTTTTCAAACCCATTAAAACAATCTCAAATAATTACAAATCCGTAAAAAACATATGAATCTTCGGTATTTTATAAGATTGCGAGAAAAAGAGAGTTTCATTATTTATGTACTTACAAAAAAATTTGTTCTTCCTTAAGATCTCTAAACTACATGTGATTCCAATTAATAATGTTGTGTGATTTTTTTGTCAGTGCAGTAGTTAGTGGAGATAGTATACATACAAAAGTACGCAATGTCATTTTGATTTTTTTTTTTTTAACTAAAAATCTGATTTTAAATTATATCTAAAGCTGTTTATGTCTAGATTTATTTACGTGTTTATTTATGATTAAAAGTTTTTAACTTTTAAAAGTTTTAATTTTAGCAGAATAGTTGTGTAGTGTTATTATGTATATTTGTTTGGTAAGTTAAATTTGATTCGGTGGAATTTCTAGTTGTTTTCGATTTAATTTGTAATAGAATTAGAGCATGATAAATTTTTGACACTTAACTAAAATTAAGATAAATTTTCATATTAATTTTTAAATTTTAGATAAAATTTTAATTATTTTATATTAAGAGATACAGACTATATTAGCATGTCCGAGGGTTACTAGAGTCGGAACCCTAGGGAATAATTTCCCCGAAACTCAAATCAAGGATTAAGATACACTTGCTGTATGAACACCTCTGGTAGAGAAGAAAAAACAAGAGAATATTCAAATGTTCTGATGCGTATTTGACTGCCAAAATATTCGTTTCCGTTGCTGAGCGATAACATAAAAGCAATCTAAATTGACTAAATTATGAATTTGGTTCCTCAAAAATCATAGAAACTCAAACCTTTATTGGAACTTTGCGTAATTATTATAGTTCCTGGATGCTAAGAAGTATTCTTAAAAAATCATATACTAAACATAACTTTAGTAGGGTTAGAAAAAATTGAACTTGACTTTTTAAAAGAAATATAAAATAACTTTGAAAGCATAGGGAAAATAAATGAATAGCTAGGTAATAGAGTAGGATAATTGTTTTATTAAAATTAAAGATATTGGAGGCTGAAAACAAGGAATCACAACGTAACTGTCATAATGAAAAAATAAAACCAACCATTAACCTACCCCTTGAATTCAGAATTATCCCCGTTCACACAGACACAAAGAATCAAACAAAACCCTCAAATCCAAACCTAGTCAAATAAAAAAGTTGCAATATAAATTCATATATCTTATCTTGCCATGCAATGACCGTAATGCATCTTTCTACCCTATGACCTAAATTATTAACAAATCTTCCGAATCACCATTCGTTTAGAAGTTATCGTCACCTAATTATGTTTAATAACAATAATAATCTTAAAATAAGATAATATCCATAAAAAATAGTGTTATTACTAAGGAGATGGGTCTAGAGAACTATTGAAGTCTTTGTCTTCCTCCTTCGGCTCTCGGTCTTGGGTGAACACCGAATGGAGGTATCTGCGAAAGACACTCCAACGCTCAAGTCAGTAAAGCGGGTGATCAATATTCGGGTAGGTGCCCAGTAATAAATTACGTACCTTTCTCCTTGAGATGTGTGTTATTTATATTATTTTAATGGGTTTACCTTATTGAGTCTGATTAGTGGAGTGGATCTCACTTATGGGTGTATTACCTAATCTTTAATAACAGATTAGCTTCACTGACCTTGGTTTGAGCGTTAATTGATGTATGTGTCGGTCAGCCTGGCCGACCATGACGATTTCTCTTGTCTCGGCCATGTTTCCATGGTCTCGGCCAAGTTTCCATAATCTTGGTCAGGTTTCACTGGTATCGGGCAGCTAGGTGGGTCTCGGTCAGGGAGACCGAATGTCGGTCTCGCCCATACCAGTACAAATAGAAAAGTTTAATCAAATTTAAAGTCCCTCGTAAATTTATGTATTTTTAATTGAGTTTTTATTTAAAATTTTGTTTCGAGTATTTAAAATTTTGTTTCAAGTGTCCAAAAGTTTTCAATTGAACTTCTACCATTTGATTTTGTAGGTATCATATTTTTCTATCTTCATGAAAAATAAAACATAATATAATTAAATTTTAAATCTCTTATAAATTTTTGAATTTTCATTTGAATCTTTAATAAAAAAAGTTATATTAAATGTCCAAAATATTTTTAATTAAATTTATTTCATTTCATTTTATCATTTTGATAAATATAAAAAACTTTGGACATTAGTAGAAACTTTTAAAAATACATAAATTTATAGAGAACTTCATACTTATTTAAGGCAAACAGAATTATGTTCATGTTTCCCATTCTATCCTTCGGTTTTTCTTACTATTGAGCGAAAATGGTTAATTGGATTATTTATTTAAATTATTAGCAGATATAAGGCATTGTTATATCTCCCTTTTCAATTATATAAACACAATCGTCATTTTATTTTAAATTTAAATATGTTTTTAGTTCGTAGAAACTGAGATAGTTCAATTTTATTTTTTTAAATATTTAAATTATAAAATATATAACTTTAAGTCCTCAAATTGAAAAATATATAGTTTCGGTACTATATTTTATTATTCGAACACGGTATTTATAATGTAATCACTCTTTTTGTTTATTTATGTGTTAAATATTTTTAGATTAGCAGGACTTTTTAAAGTGATTTTAACTATAAGGACTCAATTTGAAAGTCAGTACAAATATATAAGGACGTAAAAATTAATTTAAAGATATAAATATAAAAAAAATTAAATACACTTAATAGTTTGGATTTATTGTGTATTTTAAGTTAGTTATGAATTATTGTAAAAAATAATTTATATTCCTTTTTAAATAACATGGTTAAATTAATTTTATATTTTGATATGCTACCTGAAAAAATAATTTAAGATACTGGATAAAAAGCTTATTTATTATCAAACCACAAGTTACAACTAATGTTACTATTCTTTGAAATATATCAGATACACGTATTATTTAAAGAAATTTTGACTTTCCGAAGTTTGGGTTAAATAAAATATAATCCTATACGATTAAAAATAATTCAGAAAAAATCAAGTTTGAATAGAACGGTCAACACTTTAGTTTTAAGTGTCACCTTTCAACTCATTTAATACTCAATAAATAATCATATTATTTTACACGCTTTTTTCATAACACTTTATTACAACTCATCATTCTATACATCTCTTTCAATCATATTATTTATTTTAACTCAACCCTATTTTTTTTCTTATTTTATCTATTTTAGTTATAAAATATAGCACGCAAATAAAATTTCTCTAATAATTAATGAGAAGCGAGAGTTGACCAAGTTTATCTTCAAGTTCCATTTTTCAGCAGATCGAGGAAGCTGTACTTGCTGCCCATATGTTTGAAAATTAGATACATTGATTTTTAATAGAGTTAATTATGATATATCTATTTCATATAAATATAAATAAATAAATTAATATATATCATGAAATTGTATTAAAATATACTTTTATCAAAAGAGTCAGATGATGACCAAATCGCCAATTTTTATAAAATAGTTTTATGTTGTTATCCAATTTCATACAAGATAAGTGTTATGAATAGTGTTTTTTTTTTTTTTAAATAACAGAATGAACTGGTAAACAATTTCTCATCTCTTTTTATTGTGTGTTTCTAATTTAATAGGTGAGACATGAATTTAGAATCTATTTTTTTCCTTTTGCTTTTTTTGAAAATAAAAGTATATTTTTAAAAATTGAAATGAGAAGCAGGGAAGGATTGTTTGAAAATAGGGATGAAAAGAGGCTTGATCTCTAACTGTTGTGATAAGAACAGAGGATTAAAGAAAAATGAGAGTTTGAACAAATATAGGTAGATGGCAGAAATAGGGTGGGATAAGATGGAAAATGGTGGAGTGAAGTTTTGTTCTAACTAAGTAAAAACTTGTCACAGTCCCGGGCTCAGCCGGCAGCCATCACTTTCTGATACCAACACACCCTACAACCCCAAGGCCGCATGGTTGGCCCCTAACGACTACACTGAGGAAACTTTTGCTGACGTGGCGGCATATGTTGACCCACATGTCGGCCACCATGTTCCATCCCTGGCCCACGTGTTTCTTCAATAAGCTACACTATCTGAAACACACACAATCCTTTGTCCCGCGGATCCCCATTAACTCCTACAACGTTATTCCAAACACTATTTGCTCCCGCCAACCATGACGTTCACTGTGTCACATGCTTCATACTTCTAATTCATTTTCCCCTTCTTGCACCACTCTATAAATACCACCCAAATTGCTCAACTTTTATCCATCCATACTCATCTACTTCTTCCACTCTCTCTCTCTTCTCTTACCTTCTCATATACAACCAAAGAGCCAGAGCTAGAGTTGTTGTTAGCTAACTAGTCTAACTTACAAACACATTCCTCTATTTAGCTCTCTTTTTTTGTGTTGTGATAACCATCATCATGGCCATTGCTGCTGACTTATCTCCCTCCCCTCTTGCACTTCCTCCTACTTCTGACGACAAGAACGCAAAGGCTTTGCGCTTCATTGAGGAAATTACCCGAAACACTGACCGTGTCCAAGAGAGAGTGCTTGCGGAGATTCTGAGCCAAAACGCTCCGACCGAGTACCTCAAACGGTTTCAGCTCAATGAAGCCACGGACCGTCACACTTTCAAGTCCAAGGTTCCTATCGTTTCGTACGAGGATTTGAAGCACGATATCCAACGCATTGCTAACGGTGACCGCTCCCCTATCTTCTGCGCTCACCCGGTCTCTGAGTTTCTCACTAGGTACTTACATTCATACATACATTAGTACCTCTTCGCATTGCACGCTAGTAAAATGTATTAATTAATCGACAAACTTTAATTGGAGTAGGTAGATATTTTTATTGAAAATTTCACCTTATTAATCTGCATTAACCTTTAAGACATATACAATTCCTGAGGGTATACATAAATTGTGCTGATATGAATGAATTAGCTAACCTTGGGTGAAACTGCAGTTCTGGAACATCTGCTGGGGAGAGAAAATTGATGCCAACGATTCGTGAAGAGATGGACCGTCGTCAGTTACTTTACAGCCTTCTGATGCCAGTGATGAACCAGTATATTTCCGTTCCTTACACATGTGTAATTATAGTTTGTGTTTTATTTATGTGAGGAGCTAATTGATGTTCATACGTTGTTACATTACGCAGATACGTGGGTGGGTTGGACAAGGGTAAGGCTCTCCTGTTTCTGTTCATCAAATCGGAGACGAAGACGCCGAGTGGGTTAGTGGCACGTCCAGTGCTGACTAGCTACTACAAGAGCGAGCAATTCAAAAACAGACCCCACGACCCATACAACGTGTATACAAGCCCCGATGAAGCAATCCTCTGCCCAGATTCCTTCCAGAGCATGTACACGCAAATGCTATGCGGCCTAATCATGCGCCACGAGGTTCTCAGAGTGGGTGCCGTTTTCGCCTCTGGCCTTCTTCGAGCCATCCGCTTCCTCCAGCTCAATTGGGCCCAATTGGCCCACGACATCTCTACCGGAACCCTAAACCCAAAAATCACCGATCCTGCCATCACGGAACGCATGGCTCAAATCCTGAAACCCAACCCGGAACTTGCCAATTTCATTATCAAAGAATGTTCAGGAGAAACCTGGGAACGCATAATCACCAGAATCTGGCCAAACACCAAGTATCTAGACGTGATTGTGACAGGTGCCATGGCGCAGTACATTCCAACTCTTAATTATTACAGCGGAGGCCTACCTCTCGCTTGCACCATGTACGCCTCCTCGGAGTGCTACTTTGGGCTTAACCTAAACCCAATTTGCCAACCCCTCTGATGTATCCTATACCATCATGCCAAACATGGGTTACTTCGAGTTCTTGCCTCACGACGACGACTCTTCAACTTCATCTTCCACCTCCTCACGTGATTCGCCACCGCCTTTAGTCGACCTTGCTGACGTTGAACTCGGTAAATCCTACGAACTCGTTCTCACCGGATACTCTGGTCTATGCCGTTACCGTGTGGGTGACGTCCTCCAAGTCACAGGGTTCCACAACAGCGCCCCGGAATTCCGCTTCGTGAGGAGAAAGAACGTGCTTCTGAGCATTGACTCCGACAAAACGGACGAGGCGGAGCTGCAGAACGCGGTGGAGAACGCCTCCGTGCTGTTGAAGGAGCTCAACACGAGCGTGGTGGAATACACGAGCTTCGCGGACACGAAGTCGATCCCGGGGCACTACGTGATTTACTGGGAGCTGTTGATGAAGGACTCGCGTCACGCTCCCTCGCGCGACGTGCTGGAGAAGTGTTGTTTGACGATGGAGGAGTCGCTGAACAGCGTGTATCGACAAGGGAGGGTCTCAGACCATTCTATTGGGCCGTTGGAGATTCGTGTGGTGAAGAACGGAACCTTCGAAGAGCTTATGGACTACGCCATCTCCCGAGGCGCCTCGATAAACCAGTACAAGGTGCCACGGTGTGTGACCTTCACTCCCATAACGGAGTTGCTGGACTCCAGGGTGGAGTCCGTTCACTTTAGCCCCGGAGAACCTCACTGGTCCCCCGAACGTCGTCGTTGAAGGGTGGGTACGTACGCACATGCAATTGTGCGCGATATTAGTGTTAATAAAAATGTTAGTAATAAATGAGGGAAAAAGAGAGTGAAAGGAATGGGTGGTGGTTCATCAGTGGAACCCTTTCAAACTGTCTGGATCTGTTGATTTGATGTTACGTGGCTTTCATAAAATAAAAAAAGTTTATGTCTTTTGCTTTACATTTCTGTCTGTTACAATAAGCTTTAATGGCAGCATCATGGATCTGTCCCAGACATCTTTGTCTTTCCGTCTAGGGAACCCATCATCTCCACACTTTTAATTACTCCACATTACATTATATTCAAGAAGGATAATAATACAGTCAAAATCTTAATTTTTATGTAGTTATACTTACTATTATTATTTTAATATATTTTATATTATTTAATAATAAATTTATCATTTACTATAAAAATTATATATAACTTTAAAAGTTATCAAATTATCATTTTTCATTAAATAAAATCAATCTTTTTCTTCAACAAAATGAAAATTGCTTTTCATACATTTTAATATCCTTTTTTTTTTGCTTCACGTGCATGTAATGTAACTTTCATGGGCAAAAAGTCAGATACACGCTTGGCTTTTGTCTCTTCTTTTCCGTGTGGAGGTATATGCAAATATATAGTATCAATAATAATAGATTTACAATCCACATTTTTTTTTATATAATCACATTATAATTTTTAATATCAACTGTTTATGTCTTTTATGTCCAACGCTTCAAAAATAAGCATTGTCTGGCTAAGTAAGGAGGTTAAACAAGTTCACAAGCATTTACATCGTTTAGGTTTGGCATTTTAAGGATTATGAATTGAGAGAAGAAGATACTGGCTATCCTAACAAATATTTACATCTCTTCGTGCTTCGAGGTTTAGGAAGCCACCCATCTAAGATTATGTTTTTTAGATTTTAGACATTTAAAATTATATATGTATTTTCTCTCTTCCTTTCTAACTTCTCTACGTTGAAAATAATAAACACAATATACTCACAATCATGCACAAAGTGAATGAAAGGTATTAACTTGTAACTAGTTCATACACCTTTCATATATGAATTACCATTTCAAAACTCTCTCAGCATTGTTCAGCATCTAACCCAAGCTTGGTCAAAATGTCTGCAATTCCACTCTCAAATTTGCAGAACTTTGGTCCCTTAGAAGTGAAATTGAGTCTCATTGGGTTTACTTCTAGAATGTACTACTGGTTTTAGCCAAATTTATTTTTTTGACTTGTTATCTACCATTAACAACATGTTTTCCTCAGTCCTTATCTTCAATTCTTCAAACAAAGTCTTCAGTCATAGAGCTTGGCAAGCATTCACACTAGCAGCTATATAATCAGCCTCACATGAAGACAAAGCCACGACAAATTGCTTTCTTGACCAAAGTAAATTGAAGCATCTCCAAGCATGACTGCATAGCTTGTGGTGCTTTTCCTGTCAACTTTATGTACCAATCATCATCAAAGCATCCAACCATATTGTGATTAGATCTGCTAAATTTGCTAAGAAACATCAAAATACATAGCCAATTGTTCCCTTAGCATACCTTAGCAACCTCTTAACAAACAAAATGAGATTATCCAAGCTGCAGGAAAAAGCAATCAATTTACAGAGCCTTATGTAATTTGTGCATTTGCTCTTTCATTCCTTTAACTTCAAATCCATGTTGTTACACAAATACTTTTTCCTTGCCCATTGCACAATTTAGGCAACAATTTTTTTACTGGTATTTAAATTGGAATATTTATTAATAGGGATGAGTTTCTCTTGCTTTTGGCCTAGCGGGTCTCAGCGGGAGGTCCGTAACGCGTCCTTGATAATTGCGTTGGTTGTGTCTAGACCGTGAGGACTCCTGCTACATAGATAGTTTAATATTACTTATCGGCGTTTAACCATCATCAAGATACATTAACTTCTTTAGATAATAACAATATTTTTAGTCTTTAAAAGAATATATAATTTAATTAATATAGTAATTAATTTTTTTTTGTCTTTTAAATTTATTTTTATTTAATCTATTTTTATAATGATAAAATAATAAAGCTTACACGTTCAAACATATTATCGTATCCAGTCATAAAAATTCTTATAAGAAAAATTAAAAAAATATATGTATTTAATAGAATTTTTTATATTGATCATTTAATATTTTTATTAGAAACTTTTCCTTAATTTTAGATGCCTAAAAACATGAAGATAAGTTATAATTAATACTGAAATTACAATTTCTTCAAGTAATTTTGTTTCTTGATCGGTATCAAAATATCACTTCCCATCATTGTAATGTAATAGAGGTTGTTTCTTTCTGCACCTCCATATCTTTTTTAGGCACTCCAGGTTAAATGAATAATACCATTTTTTCCTTACAAAAACACATTATAAACTTTATAATCTGAAAATGTATTTTTCTATTTACACCCCAGAATCTATAATCCGTAATACTTTTTTTCCTTAAAAAAACCCATTATGGATTATAAAATTCTGAAAGAATTTTTAACTTTCAGATTCTATAATTAGGAGTTTTTCCTGATCATTCATTCTAAATTAAAAATAATTAATATAATAATAAATAACTTAAATATTTTAAAAGATAATTTTAGTATTTTAAGAAGTATGGGTGGAAAATAAGTTATGAAAATGGAGAAAGAAGGAACTTGTACCTGTAGTAGAAGGACGGACTAATGTCAAATGAGTCAAGCAATGCCCAATAGACTTGATTGTAAGACAAACTTTTGTGTTCATAGCCCAATCTTATATTTTAATGCGAGTTGAAATCAGTATATTTCAGATTAAAACAAAATTTAATATATTATCATTTATTCATTTTGGGAACAATGACATTGGAAGGATGAAGCAATTTTTTGCATTTAGTTCAACATGTTACTTGGTTTTACAATGTTTTTGTTAATATAGAGGTTTGAAAGAGTGACTATTTTGCGCTGCTTAATAATCTCCCTGTTATATATTTTTTACTCGATTTAATGTGACTCGGTATTGTTCAATTAAGTTTTGTATTATTTTTTTACTTGGTGTTTTTGGTGAATGTGAAATAAATTCGTGTCAAAAATATTGTTGTAATAAAAGTAAAAATTAAATTCCATTATTGTGAAAATTGAAGAAATCACTGAAAAAATCAACAGTGATAAACAAGAATATTGAATCAAATTCTCAGTTAATTAAGCTGATAATGGTAAATTTCTTGTTGTTATTGTGTTTTTACCAAATGGCTCCTTTTTTATTGATTTTATTTCATGCATTATTTATTTCACAGAATTATTTAATTGCTTAAATCGTGTAGTTTATTATAGCTATGATATTAAACTATTCTACTAAATAATATTTTGTTTTACTTAAATCATGTAGGTTATTATAATTATAAATAACTTTTTCTAAGTTTAAAAATATAGAATAAATGATTTTATGATAGGCACGTTGAAGTCAATAGTTTAAAAAGAATTCAACGGGTTACGGGCCTATGAATTTTGTGTTGCATATATTTTGTTTACATAAATGTAATGTCAACCTGTTGGACATCATTTTTTAAAGTTTAATATATTTATATTAAAAAATTCAAATTCCTCTTAATAATTTTATTGATACAACTTATTAAAAAAATATTTGTTTTTAGGATAAAATTTAATATTTTAGAGACTCGTATTTTATACGCTTTATATTCTTTTAAGATAAGATTCGTATTTTATAAGATTAATATTCATTTTCAAGATACAGTGCAAAATGGGTTAGTTCTGAGATATATAATTGTTGGTTATAAAAATGTAATAAATAACTTAGTAGTGAAAAGGTTATAAAAATAAAATAAGAATCATTAATCTACATTATGTTATTTAGAAACTCGTGTATCGAGGAGGTCTCCACCACCGTCACTGTTGCACGTTCCGGTGGCCCGCCAACGTTTGGCAGCTTCTCCTCCCCTTCTTTTTCCTTTGTCGCTACTCTCTCTGCCTCCATGCTTTCATCTGCAAACAGATCCGTGATCTTGGGAAAATGTTCTTTCTATAATTTACTTTAAAAAAAAACTTATAAATCGTGATTTTAAGAACAGTTTTTAGATATACTTTAAAAAAATAAAAATCTATGTTACTACATATGTACAATCTATCCATGGAAAGTATGGTTTGTTTTGAAGTTTTGGTTACTTTCTTTTTCAGTTTTATCTTTAAAAAATATATGGATATATTTGTTGGTTATTAATTCAGATTTTATTATTATTTTTTCAGATTTTATTATTATTAAACTATTTTACCGTTATATTGCATTAATGGTCAATTTACAAATATGTTAGTATTCCTAGTTTATAACTTTCAATAATTGTAATTATTATATATATAATTGAGTGAATAAAAATGAATAAGATGAATTTTGCAATTTTGTATAATTACGTTCAATTAGTTACTATTTGTCTTCTCTTATTTCCTTTAATTGGTTCCTACAAGATTAAGAAATGAAAAGATTATTCTTTATTTAAATGTGAGTTTATTAAATTATGAGTACTAGAAATGAGAGGCCTAATATATATTTTTTTATAACTATTTAATAGTCTATGTAAGAATGTAGTGATACATAGACCTAATTTATTTATAGATAAATGATTTTTTTTTATTTTTTTATCCATCACAAGAATTACCATTTAATCATTATAGGTTTCGTTGACTTTTGTAAATAGATAACTGTCAAAAGTAATTTAATACAACAAAATGGATAGTGTAATTAATGTCTTTAATAATATATTATTCATATATGATATGATATTAATGTATCCAAGTAATTTGACATAATTAACAATAACCAGTGTCATTAATATCTTTAATAATATACAATTATTCATATATAATAATTTTAATATCTTTAATAATATATTCATATATAATAATAATAATAATAATATATGTAATTTCAAGTTATTTGATTATGAAGTTTTTATTAGAGATGTTGAAGGATGGAGAGAACTCTTCAAATAATATATTTAAAGATATATGTATTGAATTTGTCAAGATCACTCAGAATTGGAAAACTTGTTTTTTTTCATATTGACACCATATTATTTGGTTTGATTATTTATGTTTCATCTTCTTAGACGATGTTAAGTTTAATCGTACAACTACAAAATTTATGTTGAAGATTTCACATTAATTATACACATACCAAATTATAATATATATGTGGATGTCAGAGTCACTTTTGTGATATTAAGTTAGATTTAAATTATATTTTTTAAATGATATTAAAGTCATTGAGAGTTGATTTTAATCAAGTTTGTTGGGTTGTGTCATCCACTATTGAATTTTTCTTGTCTAAATCTCGAGATATCCATGTTGATAAGAGATACATGTATCAAATTCATTTAGATTTATCTTAATCAAGTTTATTGAACTTATTTCAGATCTATTATCAATTTTTTCTTATTCTTACATTTCTTATGTCTAACTTTTATGAGAAATCGTATTAAAGATTTCATATCCATTAGAAATATAATAAAATTATAATATAATAAAATACATTAAACTTTATCTTAAAATTAATATTTTCAGCGAGTTAAATTTAAACTTTACTTTTAAAAAAAAATATGTATATATAGAAAAAGGCTAAAACTAAAATATTTCTTTAAGGAGAAGTCTATAGAAATCTCTCCAAAAGAAGGGTACTATCCTATCACAAAGACTAAAACAATATGAAAAGAATGATACCTAATATGAATGGAATGAAGAATCTAACAACAATTTAAAACTGTACATGCGATAACAACTTTTAATGTAAATTAATAGCGAAGGTCTCATGATCTAAATTAATTGTGTTACAAAACAGCATTTGTTATTGTATATTGAAAATCTGACATCGCTTTTGTTAAAAAAATTGTGAAAGGCAAGGGAATGGGATGTTTTGGTGGTTTGAAGAAAAGCAGATATGGAAAAGCTGACGTCTAGAGGGTAGTGGTCCGCGCGCACAAACATATATTCCATATGCGTGCTTCACACACTCCCACCCCATGTAAACGCATTGTAAGAGTGAGACGGCACGTGACATGGCGAGTCTCACACCACCCTTTACCATTAAAATCATCCAGAAGAGGAAACGTTTATTCGTCAACCTCTCTTCTCACTGCACTCACAAGATTCCAACGCCATGTCTCGGAACCCGCAAGAGCAGCCACTGTTGTCGGACTCCTTTCAGGAAGAAGAGGAGCGGCAAGAAACAGCCTACGAATCCTCGGAGAAGATCGTGGTGGTGGGAATCGACGAGTCTGATAGCGAGGAGAATTGGGGGAGAGTGCCTCCTTTCTCCTGGAAGAAGCTATGGCTCTTTACTGGGCCGGGCTTTCTCATGAGCATAGCGTTTCTGGACCCGGGCAACCTCGAGGGGGACCTTCAGGCCGGTGCTATTGCCGGCTACTCCCTGCTGTGGCTTTTGATGTGGGCCACGGCCATGGGCCTCTTGATCCAGCTCCTCTCCGCCCGCCTCGGCGTCGCCACCGGGAAGCACCTTGCCGAGCTTTGCAGGGAGGAGTACCCTGCATGGGCCCGGATAGTGCTTTGGGTAATGGCCGAACTCGCTCTCATTGGCTCCGATATTCAGGAGGTTATTGGAAGCGCTATTGCTATCAGAATTCTCAGTCGTGGGGTTGTGCCCCTTTGGGCTGGAGTCGTCATCACTGCTCTTGATTGGTAATTCAACTAACCGCCCACCTTCTAATACTGTTTTTTGTTTTCATTGCCCAAATGCTGGACTTGTTTATGTTGTGCGTTTTCCATTGTAGTACTACTACTATTTATGTTTATGTACTTACCACATTCTTCATTTTGGTATTTGTCTAAATTCCTTCCTTCATTAAGCTGTCAGAGATTTTGATAGGTCGGATCCAAACCACAATAAATTATGGGTTGTCCTGCCGCTGGAGTTGATTTATAAATGTTTGCTATTTCAGTTCAAAAGTGAAGTTGCTGACTCATTGTATTTTTTGTTGTTAAGGAGATTTTGTACTGTATATTATGAAATATAAGGTATTTGCCACTATCATGAATAGATTCTCCCTGGGTATGTTTGTTTTCCCAAAAAATAACTATACCAAAATGCTTAGACCTCTCTGCTACCCATAGCATTTTTTTTAATGTTTTACTCTGTCTGCCAGTAGGGTAATCCCAAATTAAACATGGGTACTTTGTTGCAGTTTTATTTTTCTCTTTCTAGAGAACTATGGTGTGAGGGCATTAGAAGCTTTTTTTGCTGTTCTCATTGGTTTGATGGCAATCTCGTTCGCGTGGATGTTTGGTGAAGCAAAGCCAAGTGGCAAGGAACTGCTTCTTGGTAAGGAATTTTAACACGTTAGTCATTATAAGTAAAATGTAAGGTTTCTTTTGTTTTGAATCTTATGAAGGGTTTGATTTTGTATCTGCAGGCATTTTGATTCCAAAACTCAGCTCCAGAACTATACAACAGGCTGTTGGAGTTGTGGGGTGCCTTATCATGCCTCACAACGTGTTCTTGCACTCTGCTCTTGTTCAGTCAAGGCAGGTTGACCGCAGCAAGAAAGGCCGGGTTCATGAAGCTATTAATTACTACTCTATAGAGTCCACCCTTGCCCTTGTAGTCTCCTTTATCATAAATATATTTGTCACAACAGTGTTTGCTAAGGGGTTTTATGGTTCTGAACTTGCAAACAGCATTGGTCTTGCAAATGCAGGACAGTATCTTGAGGAGACATATGGGGGTGGTCTGTTTCCAATTTTATATATATGGGGTATTGGGCTATTAGCAGCAGGTCAAAGTAGCACTATTACTGGTACTTATGCTGGACAATTCATCATGGGAGGTTTTCTAAATTTAAGATTAAAGAAGTGGACAAGGGCGTTGATTACCCGAAGTTGTGCAATAATCCCAACCATGATAGTTGCTCTTTTATTTGATAGTACAGAGGAATCGTTAGATGTTCTGAATGGGTGGCTCAATGTTCTTCAGTCAGTTCAAATCCCCTTTGCACTTATTCCCTTGCTTTATCTGGTGTCAAAGGAGCAGATAATGGGCACTTTCAAAATTGGCTCTGTTCTCAAGGTATATATATATATTGTCATTCAATCTGCATTTTGATCTCGCTGGTCACTTATCTGATGCTATTATTATGTATGTGATAAAGGACTTTGTGATGCCAACTTAATTCATTTTGTACGAAATTGCTGTCTGTATTGTTTGGTCAATGATATCAAACTTCAAATTTAATTAGGAAGCCTATAATTTGGAAATGACACGATATATAGAGCCCTTTTCTTCTTGCTGTTGGAGACAATTTAGAACTTACTAACGTATTCCTTATCTCTTTTGCAATTTCGAGTCTGATTCTAAAGAGACAAATTGGTAGGCCTGATTTTACTCTCCTGCCTTGAGAACTGAAAGGTGTGCGGTGGACTACTACCGTTCCATCTTTTTCCTTTATTATCCTACGAATTATGGGATGTTTTATCTTGCTAATAACTATCTCCATGTCATTTATCAGTACATGATAGAGTACCACGGAATTTTTTTATCCTTTTTGTTACTTATCATTTTAATAATGATTTGTTCAATATGAATATGTTATGCAACATAATTAATCCTGCTGCTGGGAACGGCACATTATGTCAGCATTGATATAACTTTATTGCAGAAAATATGCATCGGTCCTTCCTCTCATCTCGAGGGCGTTGTTTCACTTTTGTCCTCATTTTTTTTCAAGTTCTGCCAATAATTGGCTTAATAAATCATTAGTATATTATACATGAAGCCCACATCTTTGAAATTGTCGATCATTCACTTGCATGCAAGCATAGTTATTGTTGATGTAGAATTTGATCGTGCTAGAAAAATAATAAAGTGTAGTGGATATAATAGAAAATAGGAGATGTGACTGTGGAGTGTATGTATTGTTATTTTGGATATTCTTTAGTATCGAACTCCAACGTGCTACATTTCAAATCTATGAAAGAACTCCCACTTTTGAATTCTTTGTCTGTAACAATTTGGAGAAAGAGAGGCCTCATTTGATACTGACTTATATTGTATTTATTAATGTCTAAGAAGATAATATCTGTCAGTGTTGTATTACCTGGGAAGCAAGAAAAGTGGGCATACATTTTGATAATATAACTTTAGGTATAGTAGACAAAATATACGTTTGTCATCTGCATTCGTTTTGAAGTTTTACATCTTTCCTTTAATTTCTCTTTTGGATATGGTGAATTGATGCTTTTCGTTTCTCCTCTGAACTTCCTCAGTTTTTTTGGCTTCCAGAGAGTTTTCTCCACAACTTCTGTGGATCTTGAATGCATTTATTTGGTTTCTGTACTAACCCTTCTTTCCAAATTCTGCTCATAGTGTGTTGTGATTAAGTACTGAATTGACTTATGATATGGATGCAGATTGCATCATGGCTTGTGGCTGCTCTGGTGATAGTGATTAATGGCTATCTTTTGACGGAATTCTTTTCCTCCGAAGTTAATGGTCTCTTGTTTGGCGCTGTAGTGAGTGTAATAACTGCTGCGTATGTTGCATTCGTACTATACCTTATCTGGAGGGCCATTACCATTTTACCTTGGCAAAGCATAACACGAGTAAAGACAGTTGTTCATTCAGAGAGTTAGGTAATCAATCTTTAAATTTGCAGAATAGGAAGTCTCATTCATTTTCCCGCAATTGTTATTCCTGTATCTAGTCCATGCATTGGGCGGTGGCACCTTACTGTTTGCCTGTAACTATGAACTATGGCTGAGTAGATTTTAGCACTGTGTAATGTTACTGTCACATTTTGTTGTCAAAATGCCAAAAACACTAATCACTTGAGGCAACCTTCAAAGCTCAGAGTGCAAGCAAGCAATCGTCTTAGTTTTTTTCTTTTTCTTTTCCTTGCTCTTGTTCGTATTCTATCCAGCAGGAACTGTGATCAATAAGATCATACCAAAAGATTAAAGCTACTTTGCAGTCCATTTAAGCAATATAATGGTAACATATTGATTATAGATGCTTAATATTATTATATTATAAATCAATCTAAAAACTTGTTATTGATAAACGATTTCTTTAAACTTCTTAAAGTGTAATTGAATTTACAAACCCTTATGGTTTGTTTAATTTTTTATTTAGAAAAAGAAAGGGATACGAAAGAATGAGAAAAAAAAGTAAAAAGTGAGAAAATGTTTTAGTTGTTTGATAGGATAAAAAAAGGAGCGGAAAGAAATTTAAAATTTTGTTCCTCTCTATAGTAGAAAGTGAGACAAAAAAATGTATATAAAGTTATATAAACACTTGGCAAATAATGAGCAATATAGTATTATTAATCTATCAAAAAATAATATTTAGATTTAGTTTATTATTATTATTATTGTTTCAACGTACTTAATCAAGTGAGTATTTATGTTATCTTCTTTAATGATTAAGTAAAGTCTATAATTGAATATAAGAAGAGATATGTATTTTTAAAAAATAAAATATTAAATTATAATTATTAACTAAAATTTAATTTATACGTGATTATGGTTTAAATTATATTTTGATTAAATAATTATATTTTTCAAGTAATACAATATAGAAAAAAGTTAATTTTTATTTTAATTTTAGTAAAACAAATTTAATATTTGGCACATGATATAAAAAAAATGTAAACAAATTAGCAGGATAACACATCTCTTTTGCCTATGATCTAGCAAATTGACAAGTTAGACAAAATGCACTCAATATCCTGCCTTTTCCCCAAAATTGATGGGAAACCAATCCCTCATATTTAATCCAATTTCTATCCATTAAGTAAGATTTAATTTTAACTGTAAATTTTTTACTATATAAATACTATAAGAAGTATATATAATTATTAATAGAAAACATAAAAAGATCATTATGAAATATTTTAGTTTTAAACTATTTATTATTAATATTAAAATATTTTATAGCATCTCTTTATTCACTAAAAAGGAAAAATGTTTTTTAACTATGATATTACTATAAAGTTTGCATCCCTAATTTGTTGTTTTTAATATATTTATCTTAAAAATTATATAAATAACAGTTTTTGTATTAATTTAAATATAAAAAACTAATTAATGGTAAAATTATAATTTTCAGATAATTATTTTAAAATTCAAATCAATCATGATTTTTTATTGATCCAAAATGCAAAATAAATTAACTCCACAAAACACAACAATTAAGTTATTTTAAAATTATAATATTAGAAAAATGGAACAATTAGGTGTCAAAATTCTAGCAAGGTTGAAACTTGGTCAAAATCACACCCATGTTGAAGTGAAGTCAGAAGGTGAATAAAATTAGTTCATCTAGTTTGTCTCTTCTTGCTTGAAGATGTTGGTTAAAGTCTAAGAAGTTTTAGGGTAATAATATTTTGTTCCCAAATAATGGAAATTTGATCATAATTACTTTAGAACATATTATAAGGTTATTTTTAATTGATTGAAAGTGTAAAAACTCTTACACTAACACCCTATTAACCTAAAATAACGTTTTTATATTTATATTTACTTCTATGTGTATTTGACCAGCTGAGACTCATACATACTTGAACTTAATTTAGCCTATTTTTATTTATTTTTTGCTAGAAATAAGGCATCTTACATGTAAAATCAGTTTATCCTTTCTATCATAGTCTTATATTCATTAAATATTTTCTATATATAAATTAGAATAATTATCTTACATAAAACTAGTTGTAAGAATCATTCTTCAATGATTTTTAAAAGCTTTTATTATAACAAGAACGTTTTTAATCTCTCTCTCTCAATATTTGTCCCCTTTGGATATTTTCATTTTTAATCATAGATCGAATTTCAATAATTTTTTTATCAATATAAACATTTTATCAAAAAATCCAAAATGTTTTTATATATTTAAAGTATTTATTTACATAAATTTTATTTATATAAACATTTCCGTTATATAAAATAATTTCAAATAATTTAGTATAAATTTAAATTATTAAGGATATATTGATGGATTATTTACAAACAAAAATATAGTTGTGCTTTGGTTAAATTTTAATTTTGAATTTCATATTAAACTTATTTAAAAAAAAATCCAATTCATTAAAATTAAATATTTTTTAATTTTATTTTGTTAGAAAAACAAATAATACAGTTTGTAGACCTTAATGTTTCTTTTTGGATTGAATGATGAAAAGTCAGATAATAAAAAAGAAAAAAGAAAATAAAACAATGTTGTTTGAACTAAAAGAAGAAAAGTGAAAAAAATATATTAATATTTTTATTTTATGGACTGAAACAATTTTCCACTTTAAGTAGCCAATTTATTATGTAAAAAAATACAAAATATATTAGCATTTCACAAATTCAATTATTTTTACACTTAGAACTAGAATATTCGACTATTGAACCCCATTTCCCTACCCTATCCCCGTTTTCTACTTTTCTTTCATCTTCTTTCGTCTGTATCATTTTGTCCTTCTTCCCCAACGAGTACCGCACAGAGTAAGTTTTTGAATCTCTGATTTATCGGAACTGTGCTTAATTTCTTCAACTTCCAAGCTTCGACTCAGGACGCTCCGAAATTTCAATTTAGGGTTTAGACAAAAGCTCGCTCAAACACACTGTTCGTTTCGCATTGCAACGAGTTTCTCGCATCAAAACTAAGGTATTACTAATCACCTAATCACCCCTGTTTCCTATGTATTTTTAACTGAACGTCTGGATTTCGTTTTTCCATTTTCATTCCGTAGTAGATAGATTTTAAAGTTCTGCTTGTGAAGGAAGGGATGCAATATTTCCTTTCGGTAAAGATTTGATATTTTCGTTATGACTGTAAAGGAACTGCAAATGCTGTGTGTGTCCTTAGTATCATTCTGAAATCGATTGAAAACCTTAAAAGTATTAAATTACCATTATTATTACTTCTTGAACCGTCTGAAGTTTGCCCTATTCCATTAATAAGTGGAAGGCATATACGTAGGAATGACATTGCCCCCAAATTGTCTGAATACATCTGATAAACTAAATTATGACCATATTGATATGCAGAACGTAATTGGTTTAGGTTAATCGTCGATGAAGGTATGCAGATAGAGGTGGGAGGTAGCCTTAGGTTGAGAATTATGAAAAGAAAAGGGGATTTTAAATACCAGATTCATGTTTAGTTTGGACTTCGATATGAATATTTGGACTTCAATCTGTCCCAAAGTACTGTTTATTGTCATTCTCATGTTATTGTTAATGTTTATTATAGTTTTTGACCATTAAATTGATCTGTTTTGAAGTGCTGTTTGCTTGGTTGCGTGAATATGGGTGTCGAGGAGCAGGGAGAGGAAATTAATGTACAGTCTGTGATAGAGCAGCTTGGTCAGGCATTTCTTGAATTGGAAGCTCAGAAGGGGGAGTCTGAAAATAAGATTCAGTGGGTTGAAATTAAGCAACATTTCCATGACCTTGAGACAGAATTGAATAAGAAACGTGAAGAGCTGGAAGCTAAGGAGAAGCAGTATGAAGCGAAACAACTAGAAGTGGATACACTACTTGAAGAGAGGAAGGCTGCGGTTGCTTCAGAAGAGCAAGACCTCTTAGATCGGTTGCAGGAGCTTAAAGATGCTGCTGTAGCGTCCATTGTAGAGGCTCATGCAAATCACCGGAATGCAACTCTGGAGTCTGTGTATGATGGGGAGAACAAAGATAACAAGGTAAGCAGCTCTCTTGGCGATACAAATTCCTCAGAGGATGATTTTCCACATGAGTCAGCTGAAAAGTCTGAAGGTGTGGCTGTTGAGGTTAGGCCACATCCAGAGCTGACAGAATTTTGTGAACAAATGGATGCAAAAGGTCTTCTGAATTATGTTGTGGAGAATAAAAAAAAATTGTCTGTTATTCGTGAAGAAATTTCTGTTGCATTAGTTAGTGCAACTGATCCTGCACGATTAGTGCTGGATTCACTGGAGGGGTTTTGCCCCACCAATGAAACTTCCCAACTAAAAGATAAAATCGGTGCTGCCCAACCGGGCATGTGCAAATACTGCATTATAATTTTGGAAGCCATGGCCACCTTATTGGCAAGGGCTAACCCAGGTGCAGATCACCTTCTGAACCCTGAAACCAAGCAGCAAGCCAAAGCAATTGCTGATGAGTGGAGGCCCAAGTTAGCTAGAGCAGATATTGATGCTGCCAATGGAAATTCATTGGAAGCAAAGACATTCTTGCAGCTTATTTCAACTTTTAGGATTGCTTCAGAGTTTGATGAAGAAGAACTCTGCAAGCTTGTACTTGCAGTTGCTCAGCTTAGGCAGGCTCCTGAGCTCTGCCGCTCTATTGGGTTAATTCACAAAATTCCAGGTTGGTGTTCTTTTAATAAACTGACCTGTGATGTCTGCAATGAAGGATTGCCCTGTCAGATATCATCCATATGCTAGATAAGCAGTTTTCTTTAGGGGTCAGTATAACTAGATTACTTGACAAAGAGTAGACACGTGGGACATTTGATTTTCATGCCAAGAGTTAATATGATCAACAGATGTTGATTATTCTAATCTTTATTATTATTAATGCAGTTGTTGTAGAAACATTAATCAATAATGGGAAACAAATAGCCGCTGTACATTTTATTCATGCCTTCCAGCTTCAAGAAAGTTTCCCCCCTGTGCCCCTTCTGAAGGGATACCTCAAGAATAGGAGGAGAAATTCACAAGTGAAGACTGGAAATGTGCGTGATATTGCTAGTGCGAAGGTATGCTGTGTTGCTTGACACCGATTCTGATTGAGCTATTGTCTTCATTTTGATTTTTCTTATTCTGCATTGCTATTGTTATATGTGCATCATCATTTACTTGCAGAATGATGCCAATGCACAAGAGCTTGCAGCACTGAGAGCTGTAATTAAGTGTATTGAGGAATACAAGCTTGAATCTGACTACCCACTTGATACACTTAAGAAAAGGGTTCTTCAACTAGAGAAATCAAAGGGAGATAAAAAGAGAAGTGGAGACTTTAGCAAACGCCCTCAATCAAAGAGGTCAAGGCCTAATGAGAGATATTTTTCACTCCATTCATCTGGTGTTAGCGCGGCTTCAACTGTTGGCTTGGGTAGGCAGGTTCCCCATGTTAGGGCACCGTATGCTGGAAATCTCGATAGATATCCCCATGCTGGTACAATCCCATACGATTTCCAAGTTCCTGGCCAATCTATATACTCTGGACCAACTAATGTTCCTCCTTCTAACTATGGTCGTTATATGGGTACCAGTTTGCAATCCTCGCACCAGCCTTACATGTGAGATATTACATCCAAGTGTAGTAAGACTACAGACATGAGAGCGATCCACTCATTAGTATATGTTCCGTTTTCCATTGAGAATTTGCGATAGAGCCTCATGTATGTTTGTCAGAAAGCAACTAGTTAGTTTTTGTTCGCATGCTCAGGAGTTTGTTAATGGAAAATCAAAACCCACCGTTAGTGATTCTATCCCGACATTTAAAATGTACCTTTTTTGTTATTTTTTTAGCTTCTAATGATACCAAGGGTAACTTATGTTAAATCAAGTGTCCATTACATTGATATTTTGGGAACAAACAAGCTGTAGTGTAAACCTGGCCCTTATATGTGGTTTAACCGAAAATACTTGAATTTTATTTTCCGAGTAAGATACGTATGCAGTCATATATCGTAGATGGGACCTATTAGCCCGAAGCGAACCTTGTTACTGGAGAATATTTTAAGTCTTTGGACAAATTTTTTGTTATCATTTTTTTTTATAACATGGGACGTTGAAGCTTGACGAATTGGTTTGTAATAAGAGTATTTTCAGTAGTGCACCAATTTGTCCTCTTAACATGTGCGCAACCAATTCCTTAGACTTTGTCACGCAATAAATAATATGAAACTACTTTTTGGCTGCTAAATGGAGAAAAGGACAAGTTATGGCTTGTTTGTTCAGGAATTCAGCAAGCACCAGCAGATTATTTATATTTCTTGACTTCAAGCACACTCAACAAAAGGAGTGAATTTTCACTCTCTCTTAACGTCTGGTGATGGTTACTTCAATATTAAACAAATCTGTAATGACAACGAGTCCAAATGAGATTGAATTATTTTTATATTAAAAGAAGTTAGGTTGAATTTCTTTTTTAAAACAAACAATAAATAATTCAACTTAATAGGTATATGAAATCTTAATAAGTAATTACTAGCTAACAAATATTTGATCATTTTTTATTAGTTATTTTACTTTTTTCTTCAACATTTCCTAAATCTCAATTTTACCATAGTAGTTTTATTATTAGAAGTGAGAAACTTAAGGGATTACTAGTTAAAAATACCTTTAAAAATTCAGTATAGGTTTGAATTATTTTAAGTAAATTGCCATTTTCACCCTGCTGTTTAATTATAAATTGCTACAAAGTAAAATTATTGATTTTTATAAGAAAAATGATTTAGTTTATTAAAGGTCCAAATTTTAATATTGTCAATCTACAAAAACTAATTTTTATCATTTAACGGAAAATAAGATAATTAAAAAAGAGTAAATAAATAAAATTAACCAAAAAAAGAAAAATCCTAAATTAAAATACATAAAAGTGTAACGGAAATTGAAATGAATGAATATGAATATCTCATAACCTTATATTGAGAGACGCTTAGTTCACTTCCCTCCTTTCTCCAATTCAGAGACACACAGACTATCCACCATCCTTCGCTCCTCTCTTTCGCTCTTTGGATCCGTTACCGCAGAAACAGCCATAACTCGGATCGTGACTCGCTCGACAAGCCCGAGTCAGCAACTCATGGCGCGGGCATTCACTCACCTCGTCCTCATCACGTTTATCACCCTCTCCCTATTCCTCCAACTCATCGCCGGCGACTCCGCGCTCCTCCGAAACCGCTACCCCGGCGCTCGCCCTGCCATGGTCCTTCCCCTGTACCTCTCCTCACCCAATTCCACCTCGTCAGCGCTCGATCCTCGTCGCCAGCTTTACGGATCCGAGTCCAAGCGCCATCCTAACGCGCGTATGAGACTCCACGACGATCTCCTCCTCAACGGGTAAACCTGTTACGTCGTCGTTTCTCGCGCTCTTTCTTCTTCGCTTTTGTTTTATTTAATAGGACTCGGTAATTGGAGATTTATGTGTGTGTGGAATTCAATGATTCAGGTATTACACGACGCGGCTTTGGATCGGGACTCCTGCGCAGATGTTTGCTCTTATTGTTGATACGGGGAGCACTGTTACGTATGTTCCGTGCTCCTCTTGCGAACAGTGTGGCAGGCACCAGGTAATGCTTCGTTGTGTTTTTTTTTTCCTTTTCAATTTGCGTACATAATAATGTTTCATTGTGTTGTGATGTGATAAGGTTGGTTATCTGTTTTTTTCCTTTTTCAGACACATCCTTGCATAAGTTATTTTGGATACCTAAATACTGCAAATGGAAAACGAAAATTTAATTGTATGAAAGAACTGCTATAGGACAATGTGCTTATGGTCTAGGCTTTTGTTAGTGTCAATGCGCTGCCAGTCAGCATGATCTTGGTGAGAGTAAAAATGGAAAGGAGTCAAATGGGGGAGTGTAGATTGATAGCATATTTGGATAAAATAGAAGTCTAGATACTGATAATAAAATGATTCATTCGTACCATTCTTCCATTTTCTACTTTTCTATATTTACGTTTAGCACCGACACTTGGGGTAGTATGTAAGGGTGGGAAATAAGGCAACAACATATTTGGGCTTACAGCTTCGTTTGCCTTGGTTTGTTTATTACCTGAGTTATTCAGTTGGTTAAGATTAGGTCTTTGAAAAGACCTAGTTAGGTTAACATGATGACGCTTATGTGTGTGTTAGTTTTTAAATAGGAAAGAGATAAATGAACACCTAGCACTATCCAAACACTCCTATTTTTTTTTTTGAGTCATAAATGACTAAAATAGAACAAACAATAAATAATAATAAATAAAGCTACATAGGTGGGTGTTGTTGGGATCTTTGATAAATGAGTGGCACTCTTTTTAATATGCTTGTTTTGTTTCTGATGTATATATTTATTAATTTTACAAGCAATTCAATGATTTTTTTGTCGTGATTTGGTGTCTATGCCTGTTTGAGACCTTGATTTTTGGGCCTATAAAAACATATTTGAAGGCTTTCATTCAATATTAGCCTTCAAATAGGATTCAGAAAAAAACTTGGTTGTTGTATTTTCATATATAACTATGCAAGTCCAACAAAAATGCTTATATCATCATCTGGAAGTAGTAGGTCATGCTAAGGTCGTGCAAAGATTGCTCTAACTTATTATTTCCATCCCTATTAATGCAGTAGACGAATTGTGCTTCCATTGTGTTTCTGAATGTCATCATTTTCTTGTAAGATATAGACATAAAAGAATCACTTTGTTTAAACTTGTTGTACCAATGCATGTTAATTTGTTACCATCCAATTTATCTTAAGTGGTAGTGGATTGGATTTGCATGTCCATTTTTGTTTTAACAGGACCCAAGAAGACAAAAGAATAATTGTTTTAAACTTCTTGTTTCTGTGTAAGTCCATAACTTTATCTCAAGTAGACTGGACTTGTGTGTCCCATTTTTATCTTAACAGGATCCAAAGTTTCAGCCTGATTCATCTAGCACCTATGAGCCTGTCAAATGTACAATTGATTGCAACTGTGACGGTGACAGGATACAGTGTGTGTATGAGAGACAATATGCTGAAATGAGTACAAGCAGTGGTGTCCTTGGTGAGGATATCATATCCTTTGGAAATCAGAGTGACCTTCCTCCTCAGCGTGCAGTTTTTGGCTGTGAAAATGTTGAGACTGGTGATCTTTATAGTCAGCATGCTGATGGCATCATGGGTTTGGGTCGTGGAGATCTTAGTATTATGGATCAACTTGTGGACAAAAATGTAATAAGCGATTCATTCTCACTATGCTATGGCGGAATGGATGTTGGAGGGGGTGCAATGGTTCTTGGTGGCATATCTCCCCCATCAGACATGGTCTTTGGATATTCAGATCCTGTGCGCAGGTGTGTTACAAAATTCTCATCTTGTAGATACGAGATGTAATGCATTTTCTTAACAAATGCATTTTATTAATCTCACACATTTACTCTAGTTTCGGGGTGGCGACAGTCCATATTACAATATTGATTTGAAGGAGATACATGTTGCGGGGAAGCAACTGCCTCTAAATGCAAATATTTTTGATGGGAAACATGGAACTGTCCTGGATAGCGGTACAACTTATGCGTACCTGCCAGAAGCAGCATTTCTTGCATTTAAAGATGCAGTAAGTTCTTTTGTAAATATTTTCATATGAAGTTGGAGTTTCATTTTTATAGTTTCACCTCTCATTTTCTAATTTTTGAGTTTCATGTTATTAGGCATATATAATTAATTACATGAGAAGGTTTAAAAGGAAAACCTGAAAATTTTTAGGCTATTAGAAATGGACCGGCTAAAATCAACTTGGCGGGGGGTGGATTCTCAACTCCCAGGTCTTGTAAAGTATTTGGACTATGTTCCTTCCGATGTGGGCCATCTTAATTCCCCCTACCCCGTCATTGAGAATGGAGCTTTGGAGTGTTTTGAAGTTTACTAGATTGAAGGTGGGTTATTTAAGTTAGTTCAAGGGGGAGGGTTATTTAAGTTTTTTAAAGAGTATTTATTTAGGCCATGTTCCTAACCAATGTGAGACGTCTTAATAGTGGTAAAGCAATATACAAATACTGTAGGAGTTATCTTGAAATATATTTTGGGGAAGCCTGGACTTCTCTGTTGCATGAAGAGGAACAACCTCTACATGCTGATGCTGTTGGCGGTGAACCATAATATGACATTGCTTCTCAACATATTATGGCGTTGCTAGGCTAGGTGATAAGTGGAGTTGAAAGACTTGAACACCAACACTAATTTTCTTGATGACATTTTTTTAGAAATTTCTTGGGAATTTATCTGATTGAATTTGGCAGTTAAGTCATTCTGAGTTTTTTTTTACCTTGTTTTATGAAAACCATTGCATGGAAAACTGTACGGAGATCTCATTAAGTTTGAATGGTTTCTCAAGTATTTGGTGCAGATTTTGGTGCCAGGTTTTTGAATACCAACCCTTGACTTCTTTTTAGTTAATGGGATGCCAAGATTGATACTGTTTAACCTTTTCTGAATAAATTTTAGAGGTTTTAAGAATCATAAATAGTTTTCTTCTTTTAAATAGTCATATTATGTATTTCATATATTCTTTATCAGGCATTTTCTGATATATAAATAATTTGAAGAATCTCCAATCTGTTGATTGTAGGCTTCATTTGATGGTTTCTTTGTATGTAGTCTAGGTTTATTAAGATTTTAAGTATTGAATTTCGCTTCTATCAGTGAGCATCATCTAAAGTGTATTTTTTCAAGGCAAAGTTTTAGCAACAAAATTGTATTTTATAGACTTGCTGACTCTGATTATACTTATTTGGCTTGCAGATATTAAAGGAACTTCAATCTCTCAAGCAAATCAGTGGTCCAGATCCAAATTATAACGATATATGTTTTTCGGGTGCTGGAATGTATGTTACAATAAAGCTCACATTACTCTTTAATTGCAGTTTACATTACAGTTTGGGTTTGCTTGTATTTCAGTGTTGCTTCTCAACTCTCTAAAAGTTTTCCAGTGGTTGACATGGTATTTGGAAACGGTGATAAATATTCACTGGCTCCTGAAAACTACATGTTCCGGGTTAGTCATACAAGACTATTTATTTGTAGCTTTAGCTGTGTTTACAGGCTGGTGCAATGGTTATCAAATGTTAATGATTCCATATTCCCTACTTTTCATGGGGCCATTCTTCATGAAGCATTCAAAAGTGCGAGGAGCATATTGTCTAGGGATTTTCCAAAATGGAAAAGACCCTACTACTCTGTTAGGAGGTATCTTCACATGAATCTTTTTCCTCTCTAATTTTGTATTGTATGGCTAGCTTCTTTGTATAGGTTTCAGCAATTCTTTAGCGATAATTTCCCTTGTCATTTTTGTTCACGTAGGTATTGTTGTCCGAAACACTCTTGTAATGTATGATCGGGAGCAGGAAAAGATTGGTTTCTGGAAAACAAACTGTGCCGAGTTATGGGAAAGATTACAGGACTCCCTTGCCCCATCACCATTACCTCCAAATTCAGAAGTAAGCAATCCAACTGAAGCATCAGAGCCTTCAGTTGCTCCATCTTTGTCGCAGAATAATGCTCCTCCAGGTATTATGAGCTGCTAGTCTTCAAATGCATTTAAAGTATAGAGACATCATCTGTTAACATGGGTCGTATCAGGCGTTGTGTATTTCTTAACATTGTTCATCGTGCTTTTAATATCTCAGTAATTAGTAATTTCTTTTGATTGTATACTCATTGATGACGAATGTACTTTAATAAACCCAAATGTACAGGTGAACTCAAAATTGCACAAATAACAATGTTAATTTCCTTTAACATCACTTATGTGGATATAAAGCCTCACATTACAGAATTGGCGGGACTCTTTGCTCACGAGTTAAATGTTAATACTTCCCAGGTTAGAAAATTATTACTGCATTGCATGAATATTTGTTGCTTAATAATATATTGAAGTTCAATTAACAATTTTAATAAAGTTAAAAAATGTTTGATTAAAAATATACGTGTAAATGGTATGGTCCGTTTAGGATAGGTGGGGATTTTGGTAGAGGTTCCAAGCTTAAGGCTCTCAAAATTTGTGGTCGATTTACACTGCTAACGTGCTTTTTTCTTTTTTTTTTTACTTTACGAGGGATGTTTACAGGTTCACTTACTGAATTTTACGTCTTCTGGAAATGATTCCCTCAGTAAATGGGCTATAACCCCAAAGTCGGATGCTCATTATATTTCTAACACAACTGCAACGGTAAGTTGACATTTTTGCTCCCTACACTTTTATGAAGACTGCCCATTTGATGGTGATTTTCTGTGCAGAATATAATTTCCCGGCTTGCTGAACATCGCGTTCAACTTCCTGACACCTATGGAAATTACGAGTTGATTGATTGGAGTGTTGAGCATCCATCAAAGTAAGTTTGAAAGTAAAAAAGCCCTAAATTGGCAATGTTATCCGTTCCATACCATCTATATTTATTGTCTCCCAATTGAAAATATAGTACTGCTCAGCGAAATGTTGTATCTCTCGTTCTCAGATAGACGGACGGTTTCTCGGGCATTAATTCAACTAACCGTGCTTTTTATTGTGCATGTCTGATATATTTCCAATCCGTAGCATTGATTCTAGATTGAACAGATTGCTTTCTCAATTTGAAGCTGTGGACAAAATTGTTTGGATTTTAAATAGCAACTAATCATGGGCTTGGTACAGCCCTTTAACTTTTTTCTTCTAATTAGTAAGTAGGGTTCAAAGATAGTTCTATGAAAATACTACAAGTTTGATAAAAAGAGATAGCTAACAGAAAAGGTTTCGGATATAAGGGTGGATAGCTATGAAGCAACACTTCAAAACAGCATTACTCAGAAATATAAAATATTAAGAAACTCTGTACACGTTTTAAATTTAACACATTGGACATTTTATTTTTCTTTTCATTTAAAGATGAGCTCCTCGCCTCACACTTTCTGGATATGCCCCATATGTTTGTATATGGGTTTTACTATTTTATGTATTTGTCTATTGTGTTTTTTGGCCTATTTGGGTTTTAAGGTCCCGGTGTCTAACATATTGTTGCCTCTTTCAATGCACAGTCGAGAGTTGGAACTAATAATCTAGCTTTAATCTTATTTTTTTTAAAACATTATATTTTTATGAGTTTATTGAGCAAATTAATGAGATAAATAAGCTTTGAAGTGGATTATCACCATGTCCCTTGTATTCGATAACATGTTTTTCTGTAGAAAGTTGCCAACTTCTCAGTCTTTCAGCTTTTTTATTTATTTTTGGTTAGGGCTTTATTTCCTTTGACCTTTCTGAGAATGATGTCTTCTCTTCTGCCTTGGGTAGTTGTGGGATAGCATTTATAGAATAGAATAACCTCTTCCTTTTGGAAAGCTAACTTTAGGACTTCTCTCTCCGTTGCTACAGAATTTGCTTCTGTAGGCCTTACTGGTCTTGGTGATAATGCTCTTGTTTTTGCCACATAAACGGTAGATGTGTATCCGGCACATACTTGTTAAGTAGAAATTCTTGGTTGACATTCCATTTAATTGGCGGGTGCAATGGCATTGTGTGTAAATTTTCTAATATTATCAACACAACCTTGCATGCATAGATAATTTTTATAATATTGAACTGAACGGCCCTGCTAGCATTGCCTATCTAAAATTTTCTCGTTATTGAATTTGGCTTATCAATATATAATCACTTCAGATATTTATACATACTTGCCTGTAATGATGCAGGAATTGGTGGCAGCAATACTTCTGGGTCCTGGGTTTAGCTTTTCTGATCGCATTACTTATAGGACTGTCAATATTAGGAACGTTCTTAATTTGGAGAAAAAGACAGCAAAACTTGCATACATACAAGCCAGTGGATGCGGCTGTTACTGAGCAAGAACTCCAGCCATTATGAGCTAAAGCTCGTGCTACTGCTTTTTAATATCTTACTTGATAGTGTCAATAGTTCAGTGGCATATTCAACTATTATCAAGATAGCAATTTATGCATTCACTCAACTGATGAAGGTTTTTTTCCCCAAAGAAATCAGGCTGTCACTACGATCCAGTTATCATTAAACCCTGCTAGAGGTACATAAAAATTTCTCTAGATATGACATCATCTGTAAAAGCAATTTTGTTTGTGAATATTGTAATATACAGGTGAATCAAAGGGTGGCAGCATAAGGTTGAAATACAATTTCATATATTGTAATAATAATTTTTACATTTGCTTTCGGCTGGTTGCTTTTCACCGAGTTATGTTCTTATTTTCAGTTTCTACTATTCTCAACTGGGGAATACTGTCAAAGAAAATTAGACTTTAGATCAAAATTTAGAAATCACTTTTACGAATTCATGATAATAAATTCGAATGTGTCATTTTTTTATTCTCGTAATACTTTTTTGTATCTTTAGTGTCATATCAATTTTAAGAAACACATACTCTGCCTTGTCATAATAGCAAAATATTTCAAAAATCCTTAAAATAGTCATACTTAATATTTTCTTCACTTTTACTTGATTATATTTTAAATAAACTGTACTTAATTTGTTTTGCTTTACTTAAGAATTCGTGTTTTTATTCTAAGAAACAATTTCTTATATAAGAAACTTTTTCTTTAAGTTGAAGAAATCTGATGCACCAAGTAAAATATTTCCAATGATAGATTCCTTCAAAATTTAGTGAAGATAACCTCATTAAGAAAATGGTCTGCGCTAACTGAAATGCTCTATAAGAAGCTAACAACTGAACAATTCCTTTAGAAAGGTTGCTCGATCAACAAGGAAATCATTGTATTTGTGGTCAGCTTTATATGGTTCCAATACTTTTGTGCAAACTGGGGCAAATACCAAATGTTTGAAGTTCCTTTCACCTATCCTTATTACTAAATCTTGTGCTACTATAGTCTGGCAAAAAGGGTCATAAGCATGTACTTTTTACGATCACTTCCAAAAAAGAATAGCCAAATTGTCTATTATGTTTCAGAACCATACGAGATGCCAATCAAGATTATTCAAGACCCAAATTACGAACATTTCAAAACCAACTTAAAAAGGTGAGAATTAAGCTTGTAAATTTCGACTACGAAAGGATTTATTTATTTATTTACAAGTGGTTTATTTTAGTTTCTTTTTTCTTTTGTTTTTTTGCGGCCAAACTTAAAAATCATGTGTCCTTAAGCAACTATTTCTTCCATTAATGCAACACGCGCTAAACAAAAAGCTTCAAACTGAACTAACAAACACTTTTATCATGCCCTAAATTTTCATTAGCTTCATGGTTGGGAAGAAAACAATACAAACCAGAAAAAGAAAAGAAGAATGAGTTAATACAGAAAAGGAGCTCAAGAAAAAATTGTGCCAGATGTGAGAACTTATACCCATTGTATCACAAATTGATTAAATCACCTTAAGTAGAGGAACTTTCTCACACAGACAGTTTTATATCTTAATATTCCAGAGCAGTTGTCCAAGTACCTTGCACACTAGGATGTTTAGTTACGTGTCTTGTCCTCAATTTCACCACCTTCCTTCCTAACGCATTCCTTAGCCTAGTTGCGTGCAAATGTATGTCTTCTGGATCCATATTCTTCACACATATCACTCGCTGATTCCTGTTCTCTGCATTTCATAACTTAATCATCAATCACAACAAAAATGTATTCCCACTATGTGGGATCGACTACATAAATCAAACAAACCACTATGTACACAGGTATATTGGATTATCCTTATTATTTGGATCTTCTTTTCACAATAGATGCTATCTATCTTTCTCTCTAATGCATTAATCTTGGGCAGTGTGTCCACTCGTCCATTGTAATAATAGAGCTAAATTTATCGTTTCCTTTTCCACCCAGCATTCAGCCCCATGTGAAATCGCATAGGAGAATCATCAATTACAACTAAGATAAACTAGTAACAAAGCTACAAAAGAGCACAAGAATCTTACTGTAAAATCCCTTCAGATGTGGATGCTGACCACGTATTAGTTCAGTAACCACCTCTAATTGAGGATTCTTCTCCTTAAATGCTGGCAAATGAGACTCCATAAATGCCCTATCAAATATTTAAAACTAAAGTGAGAATACACTGTTCAAAGCAGGAGCATATATTATTTTTAACACTTTGGTTCCAGGCCTTCAATACTAGGTATAGTGCAAGGCCATCAAAAGGAAAATTGAGGTTATCAAGAAAAACAGTTGATTGAAAACTTTCTCTAACTTGGTTGTTAAAAGGCTATGATTGGCATGAAGTCGAAGCCAATAAGGCACAAAAAACAAAACTCTTACATTTCTGTAAAATCACCAATACAAACAAGAACAAATTGTAGTTTGTAATTTGTAATTCATAAATTTTCCCAGTCAGAGGTGAAAATTCAGTTATTAAGTAGGCAACTAGGTTTCCAGACTTGAATTTTACTAGTAACCAAAATCGAAGAACAAAAATTAAGCAGGCAGCAAAGGAGAAATAAGATCAAACAAGGGCAACACAATATCTGTTCTGAACAACAGTAATCTGATTAAAACCTTGTTATTATTAGAAGATAAGCTATTATGTAAGCAATTTCAATTGCTAAGTCCTGGAAGGAATATTCATTTATTTATCCACTCATTAAATTACATATCATGTATAAAAGTCAAGACGGCAGAACATTTATGAACTATTCCACTATATCCTTTCAAAACTCACAATATGGCCTCATATTTTTGCAAATTTGCAGTGTATAAACAAATAAAGAGCAGTATAATAACTTGGAAAACCTATAAACCCAGATACCCAACAAATAAAGCAGTATTGTTCCCAATAACATGAATAAGAATATTGGCGTAAATGCATTAGACTGAAGACATAGTAAGAATGCATCTGTACCTTATACCTCTGCTACTTCCACCCCAGTTGCAATAGCTGACAACCAGCTTGTCAAGTTGCCAAACTCCTCGCAAAGCCATCTGCAACTTCGATTTCGCAAATTTCCAAAATGAAACTAATAGGAATCACAATCTTCTGCAAATGTGATGTCTCAAGAAATGAAGGCAAATTAGCTGCAATTAACATTGGCAAAACATGTTAGCCCACTTTGAACAACGAAGTGGCCAAAAGGGGGACAGGATGGTTGGCCCATCTTATTTTGGAAACGGGTTAAATATATTAACCCCCAGTATTTTGCAAATTGGCGGGTTAGCTGGCCTAAATAATTAAAAAATGAAAGAAATAAAAACAGATAAAAATATAGATTAAACAAAACCTCATGCAGACCTATGATTAATAATTAAGAATGAAGAACAAAAATAAATATTAAATAAGATTCTATGTCACTCACTAAGAGGCTTATATAGTGTATATACAGTGTACTCTCTCTTAAACTGGGAGAATAAAATTAAGGGTTGCATCATTCATGAAAGGGCTACTTTATTGAACTACTTTATCAAAGTGCTTAAAAGCAATATGGTAAGAAAATCTAACAAAGTCGAACTTGATTTATGTAGGCAGTATAACATATGGTTTGATTTCCTTGCAATCTGAAATCACTAAGGAAGAATTATGTGAAATTCAGTACGAAACCAATAACAGTTAATGAGCTCCCTGCATCAAATCCCAGATGTTGTGTCGAAATCAAGAGGCAAGTTTTCACATCAAATTGGCAGAGAACAACCGTACAAATTTAATACTAGAGAATGCCATTTTGTGGAAAGAACTTCACAGGTTTGCTGATCACTCTTCAAAATTCAACTAATAAAAACAATAGGTTTCTTCACCCACAACAGTAAGAAAAAAAAAACAGAACACTTCCTCCTCTCCATCATAACTTGAAAAATAATCTCAAAGAGTCAACGAACCCAGCCAAGCAAGAATTTGAAACTTTTAGTATTAAAAACTAATATTTCATTTCAAAATTCCAAGAAAATCTGAAACATGGTTTAAGCTCTTAAATGGGATCAAAATGTTCCAGTACATGGTTCTAAAAAAATCCTCTTCCCAAAGTCATATACAGATAGCAAACACAGAGTTTAGAGGGTAGATATTGACCATAGGAACAGCGAACAGAACATGAACATGAACTTCGTATACTGGCAATTTTTTTAATGAGGGCTAGATAACTTTGTTACACAATGAAATTCACAAATTTAGTTCTAAAATCATCATTTGAAACCAGGCGCGCACACCTTCCAAGGTTTTCAATCAAACACAACCACAAATCCAAATTGAAATCATAGATTGGGTTGTTCAGATGAATGTCTGAGTCAACAAAACAGGAAACGGAAGTTACCGGCGTGTGGCGGATCCAAACTCTCAGATGTAGCTTCCGTCGAATTGAGTAACTCCACTGGAATAAGAATGCAAAATTAAACCCTAGAGCGATTCAAAAGGTTTAATCTTGTTCACCCGGGTTTAGATCTGGTGTGTTCACAAATTTGTTATACCGAGTTACTCCCTAAAATTTCACCGCTTGCCACTGGCTAAGATATAATATTTTTAATGGTTAAAACAGAAGAAGTACTTATTACATTATGGGTATTTTTTTATGAAACCACATAATGTTGAATTTACGTTAATACCCTTTTTTTATTAATATGATTTTATTAATCGTCTTTCCAAAATTACACTGGTAGTGACCATTATAGTTCTGATAATTATTAAATTGTAGTAAAAACAATTGTGACCATGAGATTGGTAGCAACCATAATGACAATGGTGATAAGCCTTTGATAAATATATTTAATAATATATATTACTTTATTAATTAGATTAAACTTACCTTTTGATGATGTAAATTCTAATCCATCTTCCTATAATTTAACTTAGTAGAAGTATTGATGGGAAACTATTGTTCACAGGTCTCAATTTCTCATTTATATTTTTATAATGTAAAAGTTTATTTTTATTCTTCTTTCTATGTTCAATGGGTATAAAATGTTTGTTTTATTTTGTACTTGTTCCCTACTCGTTTCTTGACTTTTTTTAAAATATTAATTACAAATATTTTACAAAATAATAAAAATTATAATAAAATAAATATGATATTATTAAGGATTTAATATAAAATCAGTACACATTTTTTTTTCTAATATTAAATATAAAAAAAATATAATTGAATAAAGATAAAATAATTATAGAAAAAAGGTTAAAAAAAAAATCAAATGTGTGTACTAAAATAAGTTACGAAACAAATAACCAAATAAAAGTTAATATAAGCTTGTATATATCACATAATAAACTAAATATATTTTATTAATTTAAAACGATAATACATATGTGATGATGAATTCATCAGTCATCTAAAAAAATCAAATATATATTAATGTAATGCAATCAATTCACATAATCCTAAAGGGACATGTCTCTCAATCCTAAAGAAGAAGTTCTATCCACACATAGTTTTTGATAGATCTCAAACAAGAAAAAAATGGAAAGATCATTCTCGAATGAGAATCAAGAAAGAAAAAGCTATCTTCAATTCTCAAATTCATTACAAGAATTTCAAAGTTTAACTTTATTCTTAAGCTCAGAGTGCTATTGAAAATCATGGGCTAAAAGATCTCAAACACACTTCAATCACATGTTTGTGAGGCTGTTCTTCCTGCACCCCATACGTTCTTGTGGCATCTCCATAAGTGAAAATTTTAATAACATGTGAGGTTGCTTCTTCCTGCACCCCATATGTTATTGTGGCACCTCCATATTTTATGTGAAAAATTCAATAACATGTTTGTGAGACTGCTTCTTCCTGCACTCATACATTCTTGTGACACTTCCATACTTTATGCGAAAATATATTTTTGTCCTTCAATAAAAAAAATATTTTTTTTCTGGATTTAGAAACGGATTATGGATGGTGTAATATTTTTTTTTTCAAAAATTAAAAAAAAACTTATAGATTATATAATCAGAATGATTTTTTTTTAAAAGAATACTTTCGAATTCTACCAATCCAAAAAAAAAATTCAAATCATAAAATGGTTTTCAAATTACATATTCCAAAATACATTAATATAATTTTACAAACAGACTAACTCAAAACTTTTACTAAATTTAAGAATAAATTCTGAATTACCTAATTCCAAAATTACAGAAACATTTCAATTAATTCTAGATTCAGATAGTCACCGGATTACACAATCCAAAAGATAAAGAAAACAAACATCCATAACTAAAACTTTAAACATTTTAACTTTTTTACAATTTTTTTTTTAAATTATAAAATTTATGGGAGTGTGCAAAAGCGGAAGAAACAGCTGGTTTGTGAATATGATTGTCCTCACAATAGTGGACGTTGTTGTACAAAATTAGAGAATGCAACTCAACAAAAAATTTACTTATAATCCTTGAGTTCATTGGTGTGAACAACGTCAAATCCTCTAAAACTTTCGAAATATTTCTTAAATTTATAATCATAATTAATGTCTCTCAAAGCTCACTGTAAGGAAAACAGAGAAGAAGAAACAGAGTTTTAAGAAGCAAAAAACAGTAATTCTGTATTATTAGAAAATATACCACTAAGGGTATATTTATAGAATACAACAATACAGTATATTCAGAAA
>Ga0123342_1001460_pt1 | contig 39785 bp, 15 predicted proteins | sample Turbeawhitnodule_FD_89960 | JGI IMG/M metagenome (GOLD analysis project Ga0123342, IMG submission 89960) | Root nodule microbial communities of legume samples collected from Mexico - Turtle bean Mexico white nodule | ecosystem: Host-associated > Plants > Roots > Nodule | place: Mexico: Nepantla...
GTATAAGTTGAAACCCCCACAAAAATAATTGTGTGTAGGTCCATTTTGGTTAGGGCCAGGAAAAAAAACCTTTTTTTGTCGTTTAAAAAAAAAAAAAAGGGAAAAAAAACTGTTTTCCCAAAAAAAAAAAAAAAAAAAAAAAAACCTACGCGAGACTATCTCACTTTTATCCCTGACTGAGATTCCAATGTTTCGGTTTACTATGATTTATTTTTTAAGATTTATAATATAGAAATAAAAATCGAATTATGTGCCAAGACTAACCAAAAGATGTATAAACATTGGAAATCTCATTGGAGTAACCGAAATTAAGTGCCAAGATCACATCAAGTTTCTTCTCAGCATTAGTGTCTCCTCAGATTGAATTATTTTAAAGTTTATTTCATTAATCATGGATATTATCAATTACTACAATTAATTATATAAAATAAAATATGTATTTAAATGTTATACAAGAGATTATTTTATGATAATCTATTTTGTTTATAATGTGTAAATCGTTGTTTATAGTATAATCAATGTTTTTTTTTCGATTGTGTTTAAAGCGATTAATGATTAGGTTAAAGTATAACAAACAATTGTTAAATAAAAAATTCTGTGAAATTTCAACATAATCTCTGAAATCTTGTTTGATAAAAAAAACCTTCGTAATTTTTTACACAAAGGCATGAATATTTAACCACGTATAGAATTCAAAAGAGTGTTATTCGACTACAAACATGTTTAAACGAATTTCTCTATAAAATAAATTAAAATAAAAAAAATAGCTCTATAAATTAAAATTGATTTACATATAAATTAATATATAAAAAAAATCATATAAATTTTATTATACTTTTACTTTTAACTTGTACATAAACTAAAATTAGTTTATGAAAAAATTCAATTCATATTTTTAGAAATTCTTGCAAAACAGTTTTTCCACTCAACTTGGCATTATTCAAATGCAACTCAAGCAACGACTTAACGATTTACATAGCTAGAGAATCCAATGTATGTAAGGAATATGCTCTCAAAAATCTGTAACAGAAAAAAAAAAACATGGCATACAGAATATAACTTACGATGTCAATACAAACATGAAAGCTTATTTCACTGTAACTACGATTGAACCCAGAAAACCAACACTTCATATCCCAAAACTTATCAACCACGTCATATAAGCTTTTAGATTCCTTAAAGTATCAAGGAAAGTTTTCTGTGCTAAGAGTTCATAGATAAAATTAGATTTTGATTTACAAAGATCACCATAAATCCATATCTCCTAAGCTCCATTACTCAATAATATTGACCACCCATTAGTTTCAATCAACTGCTCTATAATCTTCTTTAATGCCGGAGCACTAACAACACAATCTTTATTAGCAAAGCAGGATGTACCTTCTTCAGCTGCCTTACAAAGCTGTGGATCTAAAGGAACTTTACCAAGAAAGGGTACCCCCATTTCATTGCACATTTTCAGTGCTCCCCCACCACTGCTATCAAATACTTCAGTGCAAGCAATCAAATTCAGCATCTCTGGGGCTTTTTCCTTCATATATTCCCAAACCCACTGTGTAACATCTTTCTGCTCTCCGTCGTCAGAAATTCTCATAAACTTGAAATCTGCGATGGGCTGGCACAGACTACTCATATTCTCTACAACCCCAAGAACTTTCACGCCAACTTTCTTGCAAAAATTCACTTCTTTTCTCACGTCAATTAGAGAGACTTGTTGAGGTGTGGTCACTATGATTGCACCATCTACTCCAGTGGCATCAAGGCATTGAACAATGGAAATGTGTTCATCTGAGGTTCCTGGTGGAGCATCGACAATTAGGAAATCAAGTTCACCCCAGTAGACATCTTTTAGAAACTGCTTGATAAGTCCATTTTTGCGTGGACCTCTCCATATAACAGCTTCATCAGGGTTGGGAAGCATGAACCCAATTGACATGACCCCAAGATTGGACTCCACATACACAGGAGACCAACCAAGATTGCTCTGGTGTATCTCTTGACCTTCTAGGCCAAGCATCTTTGGAATGCTTGGACCACAAATATCAACATCAAGAAGACCCACTTGAAAATCCCTCGCTGCTAAAGCAAATGCCAGCTGGGCAGAGAATGTGCTCTTACCAACTCCTCCTTTTCCTGACAAGACCAATATCTTGTGTTTCACAGTAGCCATTCTTTCTGCAATGGCAACCAGATCTGCAAAAACAATGGTAGAAGGACCAATTTTTTCAAAAATGAAGGCAATTCAATTTCTCAACATTTTAAATTATAAAATGTTTTTAAATGCCCTATCCAAACACAACCTAAGAGTACTACAGACAAAACAAAACAACAAGAAAGCCCTTGTTCTAGCCATTAAGAAAAAATTCTTTATCATGGTAAACCATCAAATGAAGGGAAAATAAGAGCAGGAAAAAACGCAGTATATAAATAATTTCCTAAGCTAGCTAATTGTATAAACCTTCTGTGAGTGAAGCATGACAAAAACACCAAACATTAAAATACATTCAAACCCGTGGTTCGTACTTATTGGTGCCATGTGATCCCAGAAAACATTTTTGTGAACACCAAGGGATCAGACACTTTATTAATTGTTATAACATAGAAATGGTTTATTGCATAATATGAAAGTACCGGACAATATTTTGAAATCATAAACAGAATGAATTAATAGAAATGCTACTTGGAACCAAAAATATCTCAATTTGACCAAGTAGATTAAAGATTTTAGAGCTGTTTTAAACCTCCCTATTTTTTGGTTTCAGCTATGAAAAATAAACAAATACTGTTAAGACATTCAATTAATGGAATATACTACTAAGTCACACCGAGGCTTGATTCAAAACTCAGAAAAATATAGAGCCTATGGCAGAAAACTCTTGCATGGATGCAGAGTAATGGCAAAATGCTTTTCAATGTAGTACTCCAAATATCTTGTCACAAAGAAAGAATGCCCTCCGTTTTGAGAGTGGGTACTCATGGTCTGCTTCCATCCTCCATGAGGAACACACTTACTAACTACAGTTTGGACATTTTTTATTCTGTCCAGTCGCCTCAGGTCATTACTTGTTTATGAGGACCCAAGAATATCTACAACCTGTTAAGCAATTTTTTTCTTCTCTGTCTGTGTTGTGTTGTACCTTTCATTATTTCACTTTGTAACTGTCACAGGCCTAATTGTGTTTGCTAGACAGCTAGCTTATCCATTTGGTAGGTCTGGCATTCCATTTCAAGCTTATTATCATATCAATTAGTGTTCTTAATTGATGATAATTTGTGCCTACACTTGAATGATATCCTACACATATGGTTCATTAGAATATACGTTCTAGTCTTCTAAGATATTATATGAAGCAACTGATTACTTAGTGCTATGTTAGCTTTTACAGAGTAAAAAGTTTACAGCTACAAAAGCACAATACTAAGAACTACAAATTCGACAATAGAAAAATTGAATTTAAAGGAACTGGTGTTCAAAATGCATTTTATATTGATAGGTCACACTGAAATAACAAACACTAACTCAGGTTCTAAAGCAGACAAGACTAAATAAACAGAATAAGACACCAACAAATTTCAGGAAACAATATTCTAAAATTCTTATGCATCGGAATCAAATCAATCTTACCGAATGACTCTGTTAATTTGAATAGGAAAAGAAGTTTATTTGAAGCTAAACTTTACTTAGTTACTCTTAACAGCATCCGTAATTCGCATTTAAAAGCTTCAAATGGTAATAACCAAAATCAATGGTCCACAGAATTAACAACCAATTAGATTGAACAATAAGTAAACTAAGCAAAACAAGGACACCTCGAATGTTTCCCAGTCCTTGCTTAAAATTTCTAGACATAACAATGGCATTCCCAAAATCCTACATGCCTGACAAGGGTATGACTGGAGGAAGAGATTCACTCCCTTCCCAAACTAGTCAATCCAATAAGCAGTAACATACACTAGCAATGTATATACTAAATAAGCAAGAACATGCTTCCATAAATAAATCATGCCATTGTTTAGAAACTGATAGTTGCTGGAAAGAAGCATAAAAGAATAAGATAAAGAAGAGTACCAGGGTCAGGTCCTTTGGGGGCAGTGGCACAAATTTCCTGATTTGGGCACCCTTCACATGCATCAGATTTTCCAGCAGATTCAGACTGAGGGCCTGGGCAATCTGTAAATGCCACAATACAAAAAACAAAATAATCATACTCATAAGTATATATAAAATTAGAGAAGCGAAAATCCAGAAACAAAAAAAAAGTGCATATACATACGCTCATTGGCATCTTCAGGGATGTCTCCATTCTCCATTGAAATTATTCACTTGAGTTGAAGAAAAACGTATAACTATTTAAAGGAAGGAGAGTATGTCACAATTAAGATCAGATTTGAGGTATAAGTGTTCTGTCGCAAACAACAAACTTGCAGTGACAAGCAAAGAATAAGGTTGTAAAATCAAAAAAAGACAGATCTAACAAAAAAGTTCGTCAAACCATTGTTTTAAATAATAAAACTGGCCTGAATTCAGGGATAGATAATGTTGACAAAGTAGCAAAGGTTGTATATGGATAGAGAATTTCAAAATTAAGAAATTTAAAATGCACGAAATCAGAATTAGCTGCATTAGATGCTTCATATACGCACACCTATTTCGTAATTATTGGGTTTATGTTTATCTCAATGAAAAGAAACCCTAAAAAATGACTGCTAACGTGTCTAAAGTGGCACCAACTGGCTCCTAAATCAAACACCGTTTTTCATAACTATTAGGGAAGGGGTCTCGATGAAAGAACATGTCCTACACCGAATCTAATAGCGCAATCAGTTGAAGAAGCATTTTCTGGAAAGCTAAAGCAGAAACAGAGTCAAAAGGTATATTGATAGATACAACACAACGGCGCACAAAGCAAAATAGCAAACATTCTGTGAAGAAGAAGTTTAGATTGGAAAACCTGAAATCGCGCGGCGTCGGGGGCGACAAAGATCACGGCGGCGGACGGCGTCAACGACGGTGGCAGGGTCTTGTGAAGGGTTTTGGTTTCGCACTTTCCGTTTCGCAACAACACGAAAATTTCTTGTCAGAATAAATATAGATAAATACATGCAATTTAATTTATCTTAATTTTAATTATTTCATAAAATATAATTTCTAATTGATTTGTACAAAATATATATTAAGAGCACATGTTTATTTGAGTTTTTGTTCAATTCAAACTCAACTCGGAATCAAACACTACACAAAAATTTATAATCCATACGATTGTGTTTTGAATTTTTATTTTTTGTAAAATAATGGATATTTAGTTTTTTGCATTGTACCAAAAAAATGTGTAAATACATAACTAAAAATTATAGTAAATTAATAACTTTCAGTGTGTGTATATATATATATTATAATTTATATCTATAATTAATAAAATTGTAATATATAAATCATGTTTCGGTTTTATAGTAAAATATTATGATTATTTTTTATTATTGATGACATAAGTGAAATTCAAAATAGAATTGAATATATTAAAACTATTAAAGAGATCAAATGCTACCAAAAATCTTAAAATTATTCTCATGGAAAAAATAACTCTTAAAAACGCTTATCTACTGTGAAGATCTAATATCAAACTAAACATGGCAAAGTCATGTTTAAGAACGTTATACGTGTTAAGATAAAATGAAACATTTTTTTCATTATCAAAAAAATATTAACACCAAAATTAATCCCTATTAAAGTTATTGGATATTCTACATTTTCACTAACTTTAATTTTCAATTTTTTTAAGAGTCCAAAATTAAACTTCTATTATTTAATTAAAAGATATCATTATCATTAAGTATACCAAGAAACATGGATAAATTAAAGCATGGAAAAAAATATTTCAAAATTCAAAATCTTTCTTGCACATTTTTTTAAAACAATTTGGTTAAGGCTCAAAAGGATCTACTGGTTTCATTGGTGAACATTAACCTTTGAATTTCATATCACATATTACGTAAACAATCATCTTACCAACCATAAAAGATTTTTTTTATTATTATACATTACCAAAGTTAATAATTAATAATAGTTATTTGTATTTATTTAGAATATGAAGATGGATTCTTACAATTTATCAAGGTCGAATATCCCATATTGAGTCCCTCTTTTATTTTCTCAATTGTTCTTTCTGGATATCAAAGATGAGAGATACCTGCAAAGATACTTTAACCCTCAAGTCAGATGATTTTAGCGTGAGTGATCTAGTTCAGGGTTCAAAGTAACATTACCTTTAATTATGAGGGTTCTCTCTTATTTATACTGTTTTAATAGATTTTTTAAGTCATGCCCAATAGATGTTAATTTCGCTTTATTATATCTAATTGGGATTAACGTCCTTAACCTATGATATGACGTGGATGTTGATTTTTATCGAAAGACCGGCCTACATCTGGGTGACTGACAATTTGAACTTTCGATTTCATGGTATAACACTTCTTAAATCTCAAATAATGTATTTTTTTTTTCATCACCTAAAATTTTTCTTTTATTTTTTTCTTACTTCATATTCTTACTTTGTTCGTATTATATATGGCACAACTATTTTTGTTTTGCATTTAGTTGTATATATATTAGGCTTTCCATACATCATACGAGCCAATTTCTTTCTCCACCTCCATGGTTTCTTATTGCACCTCCATAAATTTTTGAATTCCAAAATTATTCTTAAAAGTGTAGAGTTTTATTTTTTTTTCATTTCCAAATTGTATAATTCGTATATCTTTCAAATTGTAAAATTTGTAATACAATTTTGTTTATATTCCAAATTTAATAGTTCAAAATGTATTTTAGAAAATAAATTATCAAGTTTAAAATTTGAAATATAATTGTGTATTTTGAAATTTATAGTTCGAAAGGTATTTTTTTATTAGAAAATATATTTTAAAATGTATTTTCGAACCTAAAAATTAAGTTATGAACATTATAATTCAAAATATAATTTTATATTCTAAATTTTAAAATTTAAAATGTATGAATGAAAAAAATATCAATAAAAAAATGAAAAAAGAAACAAAATTGTCATTTCACATATGTTTATGAAGGTATAAAAGAAAAGCAGGTAGAGGAAGAAATTGCCATGGTGTGATTGATCCAAATTGATAACAAATAGAAGCATACAAAAGAAGTAGTAAGTGTAGTTGCATTTTAATTTTGTGACAACTAACTAGGTGGTAACATGGGAGAAAACAACAAACCGACACTAACCTAAGACATAAATTCATGAGCAAGTAAATGAATAAAAAAATGACAATTAGATTAACATAGAAAACGCTAGTGTGGCAACCCATTAAATTAAAGCAAAATACCTATCATTAAAGCATTTCACACATGTTAAGTCCACAATATGAGGAATTGCATGTGCAAAATTAAAGTTGGTTTCAAATCTCTTTTTCTTTTCCCATTGCCAAAGTCCAACTTGGTGTAAGACAAAGATGGTTTTTACGAAATAACTTGAACGAATTCCTCACAATATTACAGCCTAAAACTTGAATATCAAGTCAAATTTATTTTTTTTATTGAGAATTTTTCTAATTATACTAATATTATCAGTGTTTTTAAAACTCTACATTAATTTAGGCTAAAAGTATAACACATATTTAGAGTTTCATTTGGTAATTTCAGACATCCTAGAGCTCAAAATAGAAATTTCCTTAAAAGTATATCTTCATTTTGAATGAATTATAAGATTTAACTATTAAACATCATTTCCAACAATCAAATAAGAATTTTTAATCAACTCATACATACTAACCTGGCTAATTAACATTTAACCTGTTCTTACACGTATAGTTTAATATCATTGTACTAGAGTGTGAAAGAATGTTAAACAATTACTCAATTACAAATCATAACTCTACGTTTTAATGAAAAAATTCAACATAATTGGGTTTTGATGAAGATAAGAAAAATTCAGCCAAATTCTGTCCCCATCTCCATATTTTCTCCAACACTTACATATTAATTATGAAAAATCGATTTTATTTTTTTAAAATTTAATAACCTCACAAGTCTCACCATTTAAACATGTATGAAGATATATATATTTTTTAATTTTGTATTTTACTTTTACACATTTTTTCTGAATTTTTGACTTAAAAAATAAACAAAAAAAATCACCACAAGAAAAAATATAACAAAACTTATCTCAATCAACAACATTCACCAAACTACCACAAATTATACAAATTATATCACTACTTGAAAATAAAGAACTACTTAAAAATAAACACTCTTCACTTTTCTGATTTAAAAAAAATATGAAGATATAGGAAGATTTTGCCAAGAGCCATGAATGAAAAAAAGAAGCATAACAGTGGCCGGTGAAATAGCCCATACCATTGCATACATAAGATGGCTTCAAATTGAATTAAAAAATGTGTGAAGTCAAAGTTGAAATGAATGAATATCCCCAAAGTCATCCCAACTGCCCCACGTTACAGAAATCTACCCTCTTAATTTTGCCACTTTGCTGCAGACCCCTCATGCCACCACGTGTTTCTTGACATCCAAATCCTCTTCTCCTCAATAATCAATAAACCAAACCCTTTATTTCACATGCCTTCTTCATACTGCATTTAATACACAGAAAAAGAAGAAAGAAAAAAAAAATATTTTTGATAAAGTATGTCTTTTTAAGATAATTATAATCTTTACACATTTTTCACTTTTAAATAACTTCCGTATCAATTATAACCTCGTAGTTACTAGGTAAATTGAGAAAGTACTATTTTACAACAATTACCAATAGGCTCGAACAGATGTAGTGTGAACAGGAGTATACATTCAAAGTTGCAATTATAAGAAACCACACCTGTTCACAAATATAATCATTGTTTATAGGTACAACAGTAAATGCATTTTTTCATAGATGCGTTTGTTTAGCGCCATTAGACATAGCTCGCATTGAAAGAAACATTTTTCATTATGTATTAATGACCAAATAGAAGACAGTTTCTTCACGTCAGATAGTCACAAATTTGTTTCATTAATTTGTTTTGACAAAACTTACATACTAATAGAATCATAATATCAGAAAAGTTATGCTATATGCATATTCTTAAAGAGTTTCACAGCGCACTTTAGTATAAAGTGCCGCAAAACTCACCCTTTCCACCCAGCAGACATGCATTCATTAAAAACCCAAACAGAGTATTTCCACTCAATGGATGACAGGTTTCAAGGGATGAGCTCTAAGTTTTGATAAATCCAGACTAGAATCCAGATCTTCATCCAGTTCACCAACAACACTTCTGCAATGACCAAAGGGAAACCATCATACATATATTATAGGGCATGTAAATATAGTGCCCCAATATGAAATCTGTATGATGAACAGATTAAAAAATGGAGTAAGAATCATACATGTTGTCACCCCTGATGATGTATAAACCAAGAACAAGTTGTTGTACACCTTCCTGCAGTTAGAAACACGAACTATCAAGAAAACAAAAATAGTACAAGACTTAAACCGTGACTTTCAAGAAAAAATATGCAGCTAATACAAATTTTTAATGAAGCAAAGATTTACGGAGGGGGAGAGATTATAGCAAAATTAGCAAAGAATTGGGAATTCCTGGTACAGCAATCTATAGTTCAAAGCTAGGGATTGACTTTTCTAAAATCTCAATTTAGAGGAAGTAACCCGATATTTACTGTCCGAAGTTTAAATTTAGATCAACACTTTAAATTGTAATGTTACTTTTATTTTTTTTAATCTAAGACATATACATAGATATGTATGCATGCATGTATATGAAGATTATACCATTCCATCTGTTAACGATTAGTAAAGCCACAATGGGGCTTCAGGAGGAGAAGACCAAGCAATAGACTCTGTGAACCCCCTAGAACAAACTTTAGTTTGTTTTACTCATCATTAATCTAACAATTCCTGTTCCATTTCATTTTTCTTCACCTTGTACTCTACTTCCCTCACTCACAAAATCACTTGTACTCAAGGATCCAGTTATGGAGAACAAGATAGATGCTGAGTATATATAAAATAGAGAAGAGCACAATAAATATAGAAGGAAAAAATGCAACAACCATTGCTGAGGCAGCGACATATAGAGAGATAATTTTCAAGATAGAAGTAGCAATAATATGATAGGGAGCCCAACATTGAGAAGAACTCAGGAATTCAGGAAACGCTAAAGAACGCCCAAGCTTCATCAGGGCCAAAGTCAACAGGTTCAAAAGGAACATCTCCAAACCTGTGCATTTCAGAGACTAAATTGGAAGAAATAAGAAGATCTAATTCCTACAATATTAGATTTATTTTCTGAGTTCGTTATTTAAAATTTCTCAGCAAGCTGTCAATTTCATTCCATTATTACCAATCCTGTTATTCCCTTCCTTGCTGCAGAGGGCCAATAGATGCATTGGAATTCTTCCTATATAAACACTGATATGAATGAAAAGTAGTTTAATTTTGGGAGTAAGCACTGTGGAACGAAAGGGATTTTGCTTAAGTGTAAAATATATATTGCAATTATAAGGAACAGAGCAAAATTACTTAGTAAAATCAGAGATACCATTCCAACAGACATTTTCAAAGAAGGCTGGCTATTAGAGACGGAGCATATAATATGATTAACAAAAAGGGGTGAAGGGAGACATAGAAGGACATTGAAGGAAATTACTCGGGAATCTCATGATGAATATTATCTTTGAGAATTTGGTTTTTAACCAAACCCAATGGTGTAGTGTAATTCATGCAACAGACATCACCTAGTAAGATAAAAAATATTGTGGTTTTTGTCAATGTTTGCATTACAAAACCAGTTTTGCAAGGTCTTTCTTAGTCATGAATAAAGTGCCCCACTCTCAAGTATATCTAATAACATCTAGCATGGTGGACATGGATCTAGCCCTTTGCCTAATGCAAAATCTGATACTGCACAGCCTTGCTTGTCATCTAATAGAGAGAACTAGTGGGCAAGAGGGATAAGTTTTATGTGTTTTATATTTAATAATTTCAGAACATTATAACAGAAAGGGCCAATCTTAGCCTTTAAAACATTGAAGGGTAAAAAATGGGCTTACTTTACCCTCAACAGTAAGAATGCCCATTTTTAAGGAACTAAGTCTTGAAGCTACATGTCAAAGTTCACTAAAGTTATGGCTCATTAATCTTTGAAGGAATGTTTCTACAACTGCATTCAGCATACCTTTGTAGAATAAACTCGTTCATGGGACTCATCAAGAATTATATTTGTGGCCTGGTCAAAACCTTTCAGGACTCCCTGAACAAAAAAACATAGAAATTAGAAGTTTGAGCAATGACACTTATTCAAACTGACAAAAGCTAATTTTGTTCATATACAAAAGCATACCACTATATTCCGTCCATCATTTGTAATGACTGAAATTGTCTCTGTCAACAACCAAAAGATTCAGTAAAGGATAGCAATTACTAGCATGGTTTAAAGCATATCTCACAAATGAATGAAACAAAATTTGATGGACAATTAGTTCCCAATGCTTAATTAACTAAAATAATTGTCATTGATAAGCACAGTAAATAATATAGATATGTACAGAATATAAAACATCAAAGAAAAACATAAATATTTATAAATGGCTTACGATCTACAAGAGACTCAAGTCCAGGCCCAGCTGACATCTTGCTTTTTGGCTAGGTAACACACTCTCACACCTGTACAAGTTTTAATGTCAAAACATCAATTAAAGCAACGCAAATGTACACTGAGAACCAGCTAAAATCAGGTAGCGCAGATTGGGACTGCGGAGGTAGGACAAATGAGAGAATGGCAGAGGCATCAAACATAATACAATGGAGAACTGGAGATTAGAGAGAACAGCATGAAGAGTAACTAAAAATTTTGTTTACTTCTAATCTGTTGAATTTGTTTGTTCAAGATACCATGGCACAGCCAATTGGACTTGAAATTATGGGATCAAGAAGATGAAACAAAGAGGAAATGCTACGTATGTCTGAACGTGAGCAACCTTGCAAAAAAGCATGCCACAAACTGGTGGTATATGAAAGGAAATAGATGATATTCTAGGAGAACAACTCCTTAACAGCAGCAATATAACTCCAGCTTAGAAAAAGAAACCAGGAAAAACAGAAAATGGCAATGCAGAAAAGAAGACAACAAATACAGTTACAAGACGCGAACTCTGTCCCCAAGGCAAATGCCAAACCAAATCCTCACCCAATTTCCGTTCTCCCCTTTGCTACTCTCTCCCCTACCCTGTAAACACGTCTTCCATGGACAATGATCACAGGACATCTCCTTTTTGTTGAGATACACATTAGCTGCTACATATACGAACACGTATTTCGTAATTATTGGGTTTATGTTTACCTCAATGAAAAAAGAAACCCTAAAAAATGTCAGTTAACGTGTCTAAAGTGGCACCAACTGACTACTAAATCAAACACCGTTTTTCATAACTATTAGGGAAGGGGTATCGATGAAAGAACATATTCTACACTGAATCTAATAGCGCAATCAGTTGAAGAAGCATTCTCTAGAAAGCTAAAGCAGAAACAGAGTGAAAAGGTATACAGTGAAATTGATAGATACAGCACAACGGCCCACAAAGAAAAATAGCAAGCATTCTGAGAAAAAGAAGCTTAGAATGGAAAACCTGAAATCGCGCGGCGTCGGTGGCGACAAAGAGCACGGCGGCGGACGGCGTGCGTGACGGTGGCAGGGTCTTAGGAAGGGTTTTGGTTTCGCAGTTTCCCTTTGGCAACAAACAACACGAATATTTCTTGTGAGAATAAAACCTATCATTCAATTTATCTTAATTTTAATAATACTCCATCTATTTTTAATTATTACATCAATATAATTTCTAATTAATTGTTTCAAAATATATATATATATATATATTATTAATCTTTTCTTCAATTCAAACTAAACTTGGAATCAAGCACTACACAAAAATTTATAACTCATGTTCAGTTTTTCCCGCTGTAAATAAATGCATATAATTAATATATATATATATATATATATATATTATAATTAGTAATATTTTAATATATAAATTATATCTCGAATTTATACTTAATATGTAGTGATATAATTTTATTTTTAATTATTGATGATATTTTAAGTGAAATTCAAAATAGAATTTAATTTATTGAAAGATACAAATGTTTTTCTTAAGAGATTTATTTTAATTAATATATACTAGTGGGAACACAGGCTGTCTGTGTATCCGTATTTTTATTTTTGTTTATTTAGTATTTTTTTTATTTTTTAAAAATAATTTCTCTTAATAAAATTAAAATGAGAAGTTAAAGAGTATACAATTAAATAGTAGTGTGTATCCGCATTTTTTATTTCTCTTTCTTTAATATTTTTTTATTCTTCAAAAATAATTTCTCTTAATATTAAAATGAGAAGTTAAAGAGTATACTGTTAAATAGTAGGTTAATAAAATAGTGGAGAGCGGTAATTAAAAGTTGTATATGGCAAAGAGAATGAATGAATATGAAAGTGAAAAGGAAAGAGAAAAGAAAGTGAGAAGTATGGTAAAAAAAGGATGTGTTATGTGTAGTGGGGAGTAGGTACCTATATATAAGAGAGAAAGTCGGATATGTGGGTTATGTGGAGTGGAGAATCATAAAATCCGTTTCTTAAATCAATTTTAAAATTCTACAATTTTAATAAAAAATAATATCAGTTTAAATAAAAAAAAGTAACGTAACAAATCTTCACCCTCCTGCTAAAGTGATCTACAAAATATTATAAATATCTTTAATTTCTTATTTAATAGAGAAGAAGATTTTTAGAACAGAAAAATAACTAATCAATCTTCCCACTCTCTCCACTCTCCAGTTAAATAATAACAAATAAAATAAATTTTAAAAAATTATTTTATTAATTTTTTAAATTATAAAATGTCCAAATAACCAAAATAAATTAATACAATAAATTATTAAGTAAGGATAAAATGAAAAAAAAATTAAGAACAGTTAAGAGGGGAATAAGAAATGACACAATAACCATAATATAATAATAAAATTAAATATTAATATAAGAATAAAATAGAAAAAAAAATTAAGAGCAGTTAAGAGGGAAATCACTTTATATTTATAATATAATATATAATAAATATAATATAATATATATATATATATATATATATTAAAATAAGTTTTTATGTTTACATTCATTATTTAAAAAATAAACAATTAAAATAATAGACACCTTAAATGAGTTTCTTTTGGATATTAAAATACGGATTATCCATTATTGGAAACAATGACTAGGTAGAACAGTTAAAAATCCTTAAACACAAAAAAAATATAACTATTTTTTCTAACATACTTTATAATTACGTATATGTTTATTCACTATTTTTTTCTGTTTTAATGAAAGAAAAAAATTATTATTATTATTATTTTAAAATGAAAGCTAAAGTTTTTTTTATCGTTAATATTATTATTAAAATTAGATGCATGTCTAAATTAAAAAAAATTGTTTATTGATCTGAGTATATTTAAAAGACACATAGTAATTATTTAGTGTTATCATTAAAATATATTTTTAGTTTTTTTTCACTTAGTCTTAAATCCTAGAAAATCAATCTGTTTTTCTTTAAAAGAAAATATAAATATATTACATTGCATGGCTATTATAACTAAATATAGCAAGGTTATGTTTGAGTATAATAAACATGCTAGGATAAAAAGGTTACGTTTGAGTGAAATGTATATGTTAGGACAAAAGAAAGCTTTATTTCATCATTAAAAATGTTAATTAATTGGATCATATGATGAAAATTTCATAAATAGCAAATGATAATAGACTTTTCAAATACGAAAAACAACTATAAACATTTATTTATAAAAATAGTTTTTTATTTATTTATTTAACTTCTTGTAAACACAGGGAACTTATGTTTGAGTCAATAACTAAGTGGTAGCAAGGAGAAAACAATAATTAGATTATAGTAACCTAAGGCATAAATTAGTGAGGAAGTAAATGAATAAAAAAATGAAAATTAGATTAATTAATAGGAAAATAGGCATATAATTGAAGCATTCCACCCATTCTAAGTCCACCATACAAGGATTTGCATGCGCATAAATGAAAGTTTTTTTTCTTCTTACAAGTGACACAATGGAAGAAAAAGAATTTGGAAGGAGAAGAAGTTTGTTAGTTTTATTTGTGTTGACTTTATATTGAGATGATATTATTAAAGTCAATTATCGTAATTGAGGTATTGTTTGTTTTAAATTTGGAGTTTCTTTACGATTTTGTCGTTAAAAAGCATTCCAGAGGGTTAAGGGAGAGAGTTGTAGTTAAATTGTCATTGATACCGACTCTTAAGCGATGTGAAACTACTAGATGTATCGAAACAAGTCTCTCATGTGAGGGTTAAGGGAATGAGAGTTCGTCTTTGGAATCTCGTTTTGATCCCCGAGATACAATATAAATGTTCAAACCTTAAGTCGGTTGAGATGACATCACTAGAATCAATCATTGTATCTGAAATATTGTATGCTTTGAAGCTCAAAATTCCATCATAATTTTGTATTTCAAAAAACGTCTAAAAAAATAAAGAATATAAACTATATTTAAAGTGTGCTTAACATCAAATAATAGATGATAAGTGATGTAAAACTATTGAACGACCATGTATATTTTGATTTGACATGTTGAGATCTCACTGCTCAAAATAGAAATTTCTAGAAAAGTATATATATTTAAGAATTAAAAATCGTTTTCATAAATTAAAATGGAGTGATACATATTTAGATTAAAAAAGGAAGCAGAAGAGTGGTTGGTGTGATAGCCCATACCATTTCTCATATAAGATGACTTGAAATTGAATACAGAAATGTGACCCTTTTGTTGAAGTCAAGGTCGAAATGAATATCGCCAAATTCCAACCAACAACTGCCTCACGTTTCACAAATCTACCTCTTATTTTGTCCCTTTGCTGCAGACCACGCCTCTCAATAATCCATTTATTTCACATGCCTTTTTCTTCACACTACACACACAAAAATACTTTTTTTGGTAAAATTATATGTTTCCCAAGATAAATATAATAATGTCTACACTTGTTTAGTTCTACCATACTCTCCCACATAAATAATACAATCTCCTTAAATTTTTGGTAGTGGGTGGTCCACATACCCTTCTTCCTGTTTATTTAGTTTTTGTACATGTTAATTTTAATATCAGTCTCGACACCTTCTCCACATCACACACATTTAACGTTGTAGAGGTAGTTCAAACGTGACTGGTACTTACGAATAAACCTATTTCTTAACATATCTGTATCACTCTTATCGTCACATTACTACCAGGATAATTACTATAAATCTTATTATCACATCGTCAATTATTATCACGGTATTAACTCAACTCTGTGTTGATCGCAAAAGGTTTTAATATTAATCTTTAAAATAATTTTAAAAGCATATAAACAGCATCCAACCCTGAGTGACACCCAAGTGACCCATTTCCATACACTAAGCTAAATATCCAAACACTAACAAAGTACAGAAACTCTACATAACCAAATCAAACCCAACCAACCAAAAACCTCTTTTTCTTCCCCCAAAACTTCTCCATTCTTGAAACCTTGAAACCAAAACCATGCTTGAGGAAGCAGTGTCATCCTCTCCAACATTCTTGGGCAGCCTCTACAGCTGGTTTACCCCCACTGTCTTCTTCCTCCTCCTCCAACTAGTCATTGGAACCATCTTCATCATCTCCAACCTTGCCAACTCCAACAAACACCATCACCAAGACCCCCATGCCCAGCACCATCAACCAAATGACTTCCCACACCCCCACCTCCCTAGATCCCCTTCCCTCTTGCAAAGACTCAAATCCATCAACTTCTACCCCTCCCAAGATCCCCCACACCCCCACTTCCATGAATCTCAAACCCAAATCCAAAACCAAAACCATGAAAACCAACACTCCCCACTTGCTAGATCTCCCTCACTCCTTCAAAGACTCAAATCCATCAACCTCTACACTTACCTCCCCACCGAACCCTTCACTTCCCGACTCACTCCCCACGCCGCCGCACTCTCCCACGCGCGCCCGCCGCAGGTGGTGGAAACCGACGATGAAAAAGAGGAAGACGACGACTTTCCTCTCGCAAACGACGATTACGATTACAACCTCGGCGAGCGCGAAGAGGGTTCTTCGTTGGACGAGATTTACAGCAAGCTCCAGCAGCAGGGGCAAGATGGTCATTTCACCAGGACGCACTCCGACACCAAGCCGTCTTCCGGCGAGGTTCCCGTGAAGCTTCCGAGGAAGATGAGGAAGTCGGCGAGCAGCAAGTCGGCGTTCGCGCACTTCAAGGAGGAGGACATTGTGGAGAACCGCCGCCCGGCCACCGCGAAGGAGGCGAAGGTGGGCGGCGCCGCCGTTGACGACGACGAGGTGGACGCGAAGGCCGACGACTTCATCAACAAGTTCAAGCAGCAGCTCAAACTGCAGAGGCTGGATTCCATCATGAGGTACAAGGAAATGATTGGTAGAGGATCTGCCAAATAATTAACAATAATTGCTTCTTTTTATTATAATAGTAATTTTAATTTTGTTACATTTTCTCTAGTGTAATATTTTTTTGTTAATTTTTAATTAGCTGTAAAATTAGTAAGTCTTTTTTTTTTTCTCTTTTTTGAATTGGTTATGTTGATTTTCAGGGTTTTGGATTTTGAGAGTACTGCATTATGTTGATGAATTTGTTTCTATTTATTTTGCACACAACATTGTAGTTTGTAATATGTTGTTATTGTTCCACTAGATTGTTGGGGTTTGAATTCCATATTTGACTTTGCTCAATAATTTATGGAGAATCCAGCTTAGATTAATAGCATGAACATGTGGGAACCTTGAGAATCGATTTTGCCTCCGACAAACTTGGTTTTAGTACAAACACATGGTAGATGTTTGAATATTATTTGGAAATATTGATTTTGTTTTGAAACTTTGGGTTGATACAAGGAACAAAAGCTGCATGATCTTAGGTTGAAAAAGCACATGTTAAATTTTATGTGATGAAAGATCAAATTACTTCCCTAAGAATGTAGAAATTATGTTGATAGAGGAATTAGATAGTTAAGTAACTTGTAAATTATTATTGAGTTGTTGGGGTTAACACATTAATGCGCGTATTGGGAAACACACCAGGACACATGTTCTCATTTTATTTTCTATACAAGAAACCAAATTAATTTCATGCAAAACAGGTAAATAAAACATAAATTATTCTATATAAATAAATTCATTACTAAACGAGGAAAGATTTCAAAAAATGATGAAATGTGTCGCATGGAGTAAGAAAATCCCTCATTAATTCGTATTGGAAAACACATCATTATAATACGAATAAACTCAGCTATTATAAAATCAAAAGTATTCACCTTATAAAAATAATATTGTCAAAATATAACCTCAAAATTATTCAAACTTGTTTACTCTATCAGAATACCTTAAACCATAATTGTAGTATAGTATAGGTAGTTGGTGTTCTATCATTGTTGCTTTCATTGATAGAATAACAGCTATCTATACTATACTAAAACAATGGTTTAAGATATACTAAGATTAATAAAACTATGGTTTACTAAATTCTTTTTTTTTTATTCAAAGAAATCCTGATAATTAAATAAGTGATTGAGTCTAGATCTATCTACGATATTGATCATGTTCTAAGAGTACATCAGTCATACGAGATGAATATATCCATTTATAACTTAATAAAAATTTAATCAAATATAATATTGTCTAATCAAATTAGGTGCAAACATATAACTTACATATTTATGTATATATAAAAAAAATTATTGAAAGACAAATATTCAGTAAATGATCATATCTTTTATTTATTTTAAATATCTTTAAATTACTTTAGTTCAAATTTGAAGCTTATAAATACAAGTAATCTTATAATAGGTACTCACTCAATTTTCATACTCGAAGTTTCTTTTATTTTTATTATTTTGAACGTCGAATAATCTTTTACTAATGGATCTTCACTAAATAAAGTCGATGATTAAATCTTTATAATTTCAAGACAAATGACTTTTTTCCACCTCGAGAAACATGTGTTATTTCCTGTAACAACATGTGATCAATTATATTTTAGTACTATGAATTAACATATCTTTTAAAAAAGATAAAGCTTTTTAAAAAAAAAAATTAAAGACGAGATTAACACAATAATGTATAAACTTAGTCAAGTGCAGAAGAAAGGTATTAAGTATGAAAGCTTGTAACACTCGAAATACAAAGTATATAATCAAAATTAAAAAATAAGAAATTTTCAACGTCCAAAGTCCTTTACTTAATTCAATCGAAAAATTATAATATTATATAACATATTTTAAAAGTGAGATCTCATTAATGATTAATTAAGATAGTGACTAAAGGACAAGCGACATATTTGACTAGCTTAATTAATTAAAGAAATATTAATTAATTGTTTCGCTATTAGTATGATAGACACTAATGTGGCTTGTTAACGATGTGTTAACATTTTCTTTTAAATAATTAAAAATAGCTCCTAAAAAATAGAAAATTGAACACCCGTAAATTATTTTTTATTAATATTATCACTTGTTCAATGAAAATTTATTACTTTTAATATTGCAATATATTATTTGCACGTTCTTTTATTTTTAATAAAACTTGACATAAATGTTAACAAAAAAGAAAACAAGGTAAAAAATAATTGAGGAAAAAAAAGTATTTCGTGAAAAACACACAGATTATTCATATTTAATGCTTAGATAATTAAAAATGCTTAATATGGTATTTTAATATTTCTCATTAAGTTTTTGAAAATGTGTGATTAATAGTATTTATTAAAATGAATGTGTGAAAGGTTCTTTCATTGAATCTAGTTTATTTTGGGTTGGATGATATGGGAAGGTTTTGGATTCCATAATCTCGAATCTATTTTGAAGTTTTGTATATATTTTAGATTGTATATTATGAAATGCATTTTTAAAGGTGTAATGTGTATTTTGGAATGTTTTTTTTCTTTCAAAATAGTTTATTAGTAAAATAATCATTTAGAAGCTATGGCTAGAACTATAGTCAATGCATCTCAAGACGATGTTAGACAAAGATCAATGACATTGATCTGCAAAAGAGCTCAAGAACAAGTTCTCACCAACGTTGATGGTGATGTCTTGCATGAAGTAAAAGAGAATTTGACGTGCAACAAGGATTTTTTGGCGAACCTTTTGATATCTCCATACTTATTAGTTATATTGATCACATTGCATTAAGATCGTGTGAGGGTGATGCAAGAAATAAAAAATTCATTTAGTGACATTGTGTTTGGTCATTTGTTATTATTTATAGTTAGAAACACCAATATATTTTTGTTAGGATTGAGGAGAATTGAAGTCGATATCCCAAAGACGCAAGTTAAGTAAACTTGGGATTCCTCATCCCCAAATAAAGGTTGGTGTGCTTAACTCTAGCTTTTTTTTTACTTTGTTTTCCTCTTCTTCTTTTCGTTTAAAAAAAAAGATTAACAGAGTCGTGACCAGTACCATGAACAGTGATGAGGGAAAAAAATAGGCTCTAAATATCAAATGATATGATTCCAAATAGAACTAATAGGAGAATTAAGAATTTAGGATTACAAAATGGAATCAATTAAAAACAATAACAATAAAAACATAGAGAGAGGGAGACACCACAAACAAGCTTTGATGAGCCTAAGGATGATCACCACAAGAATTGATGATTGACTATGGACATGTTTTTTAAGGCACTTTAGTACGAGAGAAAACCTATAGTGAACTTTAGTTAGTCTGAAACAATTGTATTATCATCAAACCTTTGCTCTGAATATCAAATGATATGATTACAAATATAACTAACAGGAGAATTAAAAATTTAGGATTACGAAATGGAATCAATTAAAAACAATAATAATGAAAACATGGAGAGAGGGAGACACCACAAACAAAGTTTGATAAGCTTAATGATGATCACCACAAGAATTGACGATTGACTATGAGCATGTTTTTTAAGGCACTTTCAGTATAAGAGAAAACCTATAGTGCACTTTAGTTAGTCTGAGACATCACAAATGAGATTATAGTCTACACTAGACACCCACATGTTGTAATGTGGGAAACAATCAAGATATAATACTTAGATAAATTTTGTATGTAAGTAGATTTTATTTTCTAAAGTTAAAAAATATATTGTACATGAACTTTATTTAGAGTGAATATTGTTCTTAATTTATGGGAATATTGTTATTATTAATAAAAATAATTTTTATATCAAAATAAATTAAATTCTATATTGAAAAATTATACTTTGAATTAGAAAAAATAATTTTGTATTACACCGTTTAAAAAAATATATTTAAAAAATTCAGAAATATATATTTTATAATGTATAATCCAAAGTACATATTTCTCAAAGATAAAAATAAAAAATTTATTTTTTATAGGTGCGACATTAGTACATGGAGGTATAAAATGCAATGTCCGAACAATAGTTATCAAGGCCCACTAAAATGTTCTTGGTTTAGGGGCCCATTAATGTTTATTTATGAATTGTTTCTCAATGTTGTAGGGTAATGACTTTACTTGTATTATATTCAACTAATTAAAAATTGTTTTTATATAAATTAATTATACTTTAAATGAATAATTGAGTTGTATGATAATTTACCATTACAGTAAAAAAAATCATATACATGCAAAATTTCAAATTTATTATTTTTTAAGCAGTGAATTATATACTTTCAAAGTAAAACATTCACAAATTGCACGGGATTCTACAATACTGTTTAGAAGTCAAAAGATTATTTAACATTTTGTGGAGATAGATTAATGTCCTTTAATATATTTCAAAACTTTAAAATAAAATAATATTAATATTGTTAATAATAAATAAAGGCCTAGTAATTTATTATGTATAAATAAATAACAGTGTGAAAAAACCCATAAATACATAATAAAGTGGTAAATATGATTTTTGTAATCCTAAAATACAACACTATTTAATTTGGATTTTAGTTTCTGCTATGTAAATAATGCATCATCACATAAGTGAGAAGCAATACAATAATACGTTATGTTGAGGAAAACAAAACATCTTCCTAATATTCCGGATCTAACTTTGAACCACAAGAAATAATAATAATAATAATAATAATAATAATAATAATAATAATAATAATAATAATAGTGAAATTACTTCCAATAATAACAATAAAATAGAAAAAAAACGCTAGAAAATCACTAAAGCCATTCAAATTTTCAGAAAAAGAATTAAGATTTAGAAATAGGAGGAGATGCAAATTACGCCTTAGAAGAGATTAATAAAAAATTTGTTTTTCTAAATTTTTGGAAGATTAATACAATACAAAATGAAGACGAACAATTAAATAAAATAACAAAAGGAAGAAGTATTCTAAAAAAGACTTCTTATCCAACTAGTAACCCCATCTCTAGAACTCTAGAAGTATAGATTTTGCAAGTAAAATTCTATATGAAATAAAAAAAATAAAAGTTAATTACAACTATCTTTAGGATGGCTAAATTATGTATCTGGATAGGGTATATATCTAACATCCGAATTATTACAAAGTTTCTTTTTAATAGATTAAGAAAAAATCTCGTCTTGAACTAATGAATAAACTCATGAAGTAAAAAGAATTAGTAAAAGTCTGCCTTGCATAGGAATTCATAATTCAAAAACTTTTATGATAGTAAAAAATTATAATATGAAAGATTTTTTTAAACAAATAGATAAGAAAGAGTATACCATAATAACAATAACAATGACGACAACAATGATAACGATAATAACAATGATGACAACAACAATCATAATAATAATAATGGTGACAATGATAACGATGACGACAATGATAACAATAATGATGACAATGATAAAGATGACGATAATGATAACAACGACAACAACAACAATGACAACGACAACAACAATTGTGACAACAACAATAAGAATGATGACAACAATGATAATTACAATCACTTATGCTATGGAGTTCTTTCACTTAAATTTATAATTAGTTGTTAAATAATTTATGAAAAGAATAATCATGTCTTTCACGACAAATATGAAATTTGAAATTATAAATTTGTGTAAATATTGTTTAACTATTGTGATTTAAATGTGTTAATGTGTTCGATTATAGATTATATATATATATATATATATATATATATATTTATATACTTTCCTAGCCATGCGACTAATACTATGGTTATAATTAGTGTTTCATTAGTACAAATGACCTTTGTGTTTAAATATTTATAATTTATTGATATAAAACGTAGAGTTATTGAATTTTTTTTGTTTTATTTAATGTTTGAGTGAGATAAATGGAATTTTATTTTAGATTGTAATGTTTCATTTAATGATTAAAATATCAGCTAACTCTTCAGACTTTTTATCTTCCAATTAGATTTACTACAACCTTTGTAAAAAAACTAATTTTAAAATGCAATTTCCAATTTTAAGAGATTCTAAATTGTTTTGTGAATTTAGGTATCACTTGAATGATTTTTAAAAGGACTATTTTTTTTAAAATCAAACGTTTGTGTACTGATTACTTTTTTATAGCAATTTCTTAAAATTAAAAAAAAAATCCGAAACTAAATAGAGAAGACTGAGAGTATCTCAATAATAAATTTTTAAAAATTTCTGCAACGATAAAACATTATTCATTTTGAAATATGAAACAATGAATATAAATTCCATAAAACTAAAGAAAGTTACTATTATCAGAAACTTATTTTAATTTTAATTTTTTTATAATTGTAGAATATAAGTTAAATATATTTTTTTATTAATTATGAAGTCTTGTAAGAAACTACAGTAGTCACATCTAATAGCTCAAGTATTCTATTTTGAATGTGAATTCTAGTGTTCATAACATCAAAAGAACAGAGAATGAAAACATGGACCAAGACATGAATAAAAACCAAAAATGAAAGGGAAATTGAAGTAGAAGATTATTTACATTTTGTTGTTCACCACTTTTATCTTTTACATCTATGCATCCATACATCCTTCTTGCTCGATCTTTTGTATGAAGCTTTTGAGGCATAAAAGAGCATAACATTATCCACTACATAAACCATGATGGTGAGTGTCTTACAAGAGGAATTGTGGATTGTGAAAGACTTACATAATACAGAAAATCCTACACCATTCAGAGAGCTCAAGTTTCAGTTCATCATCAAACCCTCAAGATGACTACATTCTCCACCAAAACTGTACTGCTATTTCTTCAGTTTAACCAATGTGAGATAGGACCATTTTTTACACAATATTTTCTAATCATAACAAACACATTTTCACCTTTAAATTGTACATCTCCCAAACCATTTATTGAACAATTTTCCTTCATCTTACCAAATGATCAAAGCTACACCTAACTCTGATAAATATTTTCTTTCTGACTTCATCTCGTAACATTAAACAGTCAACACTCAAAGATAAATCTACACTGTTTATGATTAAAAGATCATATTGCTGACGAATTCCATAGATGTTGTTTCAGTCCCCAAAAAACTTCAGCTTAGATATAATAAGGATAGCTGTAATCTGAATCTGACCTTTACTATGGCCAACAATTGCTGTAATTAAATATTTCTGCTCGAGGAAGTGTTGAACAACAGCTCCCAGGTCTTCAACCTCGGTAGTAGTTACCATACAGTAATGAAACTTCACTTTCCCTAGAAGACAACGACATGAGCTGTTAGCAACAATTACACTTCAAGAAACTCTTAGTATTAGAACAATATGTACACACTATAATTGCTTTTACATTCGTGCTTCTGATAGACTGATTCATTCTTAATATGACTTCATATGTTTCGGTCCTAGTTTATTTTAGAAATATAAAGCTATGAATGGAAGAAAATATATTGTTTGTTATAGGAGATAAAAAGTGAGTATTATGGCAAAGTGCAATTTATGCTACTATTTGGTGCATACGGCTGTAGGAAAATCATGAATCTTTTAGGAGGTTTCTTTGACACAGGTGCTGATTTGGGATAAGATTAGGCATATTGGGAAGCATGTGATCTATTTAAGAGGGTTTCTCCAACATATTATTTGGTTGAAGAGAATGGAGAGAACCATCGGATTGTACCACTACTGAAAATTTCTCCTAAAAAGATAGGAGAATTAAACAAGCAGGAAATGACATTTAAGAAAAATTAACATACAATACATTGATTGCTCCAAATGACAATGAATTCCAAGCCATAAACGCAAATGGTTATGTAGTAATAGAGAGACCATTGGGCACATAATGAAATAAAACTGCCAAAGACCAAGGCAAACAAAGAATAAACAGTGCTTACATCTCATTCTCAAGCATGAAGTGCTGAACATAACAAGAATGAGTACTATACTTAATCACGCATGACCAGTGTCAGTCGTTTCTTTCTTAACGATTTCCAAAAGAAGATTAGCCAAATCCGCTACCAAGACAACGAGATTCCAAAGCATCTAAGCAATTTGCAAATCAATTATTCTCTTTCTAGATCCAAGGATTACCCACCAAACAAAACCTAAATACAGTGTGTCAAGTTCTTTTAGCACTTTTCTCCAATCAAAAATTGAAATTCTATCTCAGTAATCTATGCCAAACATCAACGCAAACCGTTGTTACACAGATTACCAAAGTAAAACTCCAATTCTGAACAGAAAACAACTCCAGAAGCCTCTATGCAACTATATCTAAGCCTTGCCCTTATCTACCACCACACCTTCATCAACCAAACCATCAACAGGAGCAAATAACACGAAGCTCCGCTCAAGTCCTGCCATTCATCCATGGGTATTAACAGCCTCCCAAACCAAATTCTTGGGAACCGGCCCAGATCCATCCCTGGCCTGCAACGCTGCCTTTCGCAGTGTCTGAATCGTCAGCACATTGGCCTTCCAAAAGGACACACAATTGTAAGGAAGGTTATGCTTCTTGCAAAGATCCTTAACCAAGGGCGCGATCTTCCTCAGATGGCAGCGCGGGAGCCGGGGAAACAAATGGTGCTCCACCTGAAACTGCAGGCCACCATGAAACCAGTCCATCCACGCAGAACAGCTCACATCAAGAGTCCCATTAGTCTGCTTCTCAAACCAATCATCACCACTTGGAGGACCAAGGTAAACTTTGGAAGAGAAATGGTTTAAGCAGAACTGCACATGCTGAATACCCGTCACAGAAAAGCTTGTCACAACGAACAAAACCCTCTCCCACCAATTAGGCAAGAAGGAGACCAACAAAGGGTACCAAACCCAAAACGCAAGCAACCCTAAAAGCTCAACTCCTCTGTGCTCCACCTTTCTCTTGGAGAACAAAAGGAAAAAAGACTGAGCAAAAAGGTTAATCCTCGCGAAGCACATGACAGGGTAGTAAGTCCAGTGCTGGTAACTGACCAAAAACCTAGCGAGGGAATCGAAAATAAGCTTTCTATCGTAGAATCTGGAAGTGAGGGAGTTGAAGAACCTCGAGGAGACGACGAAGAATGGCAGGTGCTGAAGATCGGGGTCGAAGTCGAGGCTGTTGCACGCAATGTGGTGCGCATTGTGGTTCCACTTCCACCAGGCAATGCTGATTCCGGCGAGAACGTTGCCGGAAAGGATCTGCGCGACGCGGTTGAAGCGGCGGTTGAGCATGACGTTGTAGTGGCCCGAGTCATGGCCAATCCAGCCGCTCTGAATCCAGAGGATTCCGATCAAGGCGGCGGAGAGCAGGTGCACGCACGTGCTGTCGGAGAAGACGACGCCGCAGACGCAGAGAGGGAGGAGGGTGAGGATGATGGAGAGCAAGATGAGGGTGGTGTGGCCCTTGCGTTCGAAGAGCTTGAGATCGGAGAGCTTGGAGAGGAGCTGGCGGTAGTCAGAGGAGGCGGGGGAGACGGCGTAGTCGGAGAGGAGGGCGCCAGTGGAGAATGTGGGGAGGAGGGCGGCGGCGGAGGGGGGGTGGAAGGCGAGGAAGGCGTCGGTGGCGTCTGTGCCGGCGACGGTGAGAAGCGGGAGGGTGCCGCCAGGGTGGCGGTGGAGCCAGGAGGAGACGTCGTAGATTTTGCCGTGGATTGAGATCCAAGCGTCGTGGGGTTTGTTGTGGGTGCGAAGGTCGGAGGAGGAAATGTAGGGTGCGGGAGGGTCCATGATAGAGAGAGCAGAGTGAGTGAATGAAGGAATGAATGAAGGAAGGAAGAGAAGAGCGTGCCGTTTTGTAACAGTCTCTTCTTCGTCGTGTCCCGGCAAGGAAAGTGCGCAAAACCTTTAATTCAATTGAAATCTTCCCTAACGTAAGGTCACCATTTTCACTTCATTTTTTTTTCTTTTAACATTTTCATTTATAAAAATAAATGGTACCATTTTTGTTAGAAAAAAAAAGAACAATGTATAAAATAATAATTAGGATTTGCATAAGTGAAAAAAAAAACATACATCCTATTTTTATTTAATGTTATTTTTCTCATAAATATCTCTCTAAAAAAGACAACAAATAAAAACTATTGAATACCAAGAATTTAAATTGTTCCTTGTTCGCATTTGATAATACTAATAAAATTTTATGATATTGAGGTATTATTTTTTCTTGAGTTGAATGGTTTTTGAAGGTCATCTTATTGGTTTTCGCTCCTAGTTTATCTTATCATCTGCACTTAATGATTTCTTCTTATCAACTTATAGACCAAATTGTTTTTTTCTAAGAAAATACCAATCGAAGTAGAATCAACTATTTTTGATGTTAAGATGGTTGAACATGACTCTTAGGCCTCTTGTTCGTCATATGAAAGAGATTCAAAACAATTTTGCAAGACTAAATAACAAATTTATAAGTAACCCGTTTGGCAACGACTAATGATTTAGGACTTGTTGCATTAGTTGCATATTTGATACAAGGGAATCTTTCTAAAAGAACATAATTTTCAAGAGGTAATGACTCTTTTTTTTTGGTAGCACATCATTTGATTCATGGACATTCTCCAAATAAGGCATATCAACAAAAATATCATCCTGAACGATACCCTATATCTTCAACAAATTTCTTAAACTTTTGACCAACAAGAGATCCATCATCCACCTGGCCAACAACAACTTCAACAAAGTTATCAAGATCAATAACAACTCCCTCAACTCCCACCACCCCTGCATTACGAACAAGTGCATAATATATTTGTACCTCTATCGTATAATTTTGTTTCTCTGTGACACCAATCACTTCTTTCTGGTGTGCATCATTAGTTTCTTTGGTCTAGATAGACACAAATTTATATTGTACAACAACAAGTTTGAACAAAATAGTAGGCGGCTTGGTTATGTTAAGGTTATCAGGATGTCGTCTGCACTTAGAAATATCATGCTCTATCATTTTGCATGAAAAGCAAAATGGAGGCAACTTCTCAAATTCAATATTTGCAATAAAAGCAAAACTAGGTATTTCCACCAAAATTTGATTAGGCAAAGCAGATAGCATATCCATATCAATCAACACTATAGCAAAAAAAATCTCTAAATTTTTTTCATTGTGCAGTCATTAAAAGAAATAGGAGTATCAATCTCTCTCGCTATAGAGAAAATTATTTTTGGTTGCCAAATATCGTGGATCATGATCCAACATTGAGCTTTGGTAAGCTTCATATAAGATGGCACAAAGTCTTTAGTCTATGCAAAAACTCTCAAGATACCTAGATTGAGATTCCAAGATCCCACTGCTGGGACTCTTCTCATGTCTTCAAGGGAAGAAATTTTTTTTTCATAAAACCCTTTTTCCAGAGGAATAACTTTCCAAAATCCTATAGATATTTACGCAAGATCCAACTTTGTGCACATGTTTATATGAGTAAGAAGTTTGTCACATTTGCATGGTACTATTCTTCCATGAAAGTGATTTTTACCGTCTTCAAGACCTGCGAGATACACATCTTCATCAATTTGAACAACAAATATTAAATCTCCCTTGACACAAGGAGAAGGGAACTGTGAAAGTGGAATATCATAGGCATTATTCAAGGCTCGTGAGAAAGTTTTCTTTTGTGCATGAGTCATATAAGATGATTTGGCTTGTGAAAAACAACATTGGTCCTTAAGACACCCACAAGAAATTTGAAAACTGGAAGAATCAATCCCCATCATAGGGAATTAACACTTCAAGTATGCAACAAACTAACCCGCAAGCAAGAACGTTGGTAGACGAGACACTAATTAGAGGACCAACACTGCAAACCATACTAAAACGAGAAACCCAACACAGCCACACCTCCAAGAAACGACACCACTCCCTAACTGTCTAATATGTCTTATTTCTTTCTTGTAAAATTTCTTATATATTTTTTCCATTTCATTCTTCCTAATTATTTTATATTTAGTCATTATGTTTTTTTTTTTAATTTTTGATTGTTTTAATTTTAAGTGTTAGGTTGAAAAACTTTCCATCAATCTTGAAGACAATGTGAGTCAATTTTTTTAACTAATATTAATTTCAAAATTAATTAAAAAATAAACTTATTCAATAACATAAAAAAAAAAATCAGTACCAGTTAAAATAATTATTTTAATGTCTCGCGGTTTACATTAGTAAAAAAATAATTTCAACTAATATTGATGGAAAAAAATCATTTTCTTGGTGAACATCACAACAACAAGAACATTAACCAAAAAAAATTATTATTTCAAGAAACATATACTAAATAAACAATTTTAGTCTCTAAGCATAGAAATTTGTATTACTAATAATACCTTAAACAACAACTAATGCAGAGAGAAAATCCTTTGATTTTAATTAATTTTATATGTGAAGTTATTCACAAATCATAATTAACCCATTCATAAATAATAATTATGTTATTATTATTATTATTATTATTATTATTATTATTATTATTATTATTATTATTATTATTATTATTATTATTATTATTATTATTATTATTATTATTATTATAGTAATCAAAGGACAATAGTAAATTTGTCTCTTATGGAAAAAAATACATATACATGAAGGAAAAATATTGAATTAGGCAAATAGTTATTCTCCTCTCTTAGGAATCTTCCTCTTTTTGTTTTATTTCATTTAACGTTTTAGGAAATATATTTATTTATTTTGTTTTGTTTTGTTTGTTATTTTACAGTAATGAATATTTTTTTATTACATTCTTATCTATATTAAAAGAGAATAATAAATAAAATCAAATCTAATATATACGAGATAAGGAATTTATTTCACAAAGGGAACAAGTGTTATGAAATCTAAAATATTAAATGTGTTTTTTAGTTATGTATTAAAACATTATATGCTAAACAAAATAGGATGAAAAAAAAGTAAATGATGAAAATATATTTATTTAATAGCTTCAATGAAAAAATTTCGTTTGATTGAAAATCAACCTAAGAACAAAGGTGATTTTTTGCTATTTTTTATTGAGTGAAATTTTGCCACTTATATAAGTATTCTTTATTATGTAGAGTTACATTATACATTTATTTAAAAGTTATGCTGGCATAAATTTTAAATTAAAATATTATCACGTACTATAAATTAATTAAATTTTTAATAAAAGATGTAATTATTTTTTGGAAAAAGATAAAACTTTAATTAATTTGCACTAACAAATATTATTATATTTCATAATTGAATTTAAATAAAAAAATCAAAATAATAATTTGTCTGTAATTTTGTTATTAAAATAAAATTAGACGTGTATTACTTATAGATATTGTAACATTTTAAAACCTATATTTTATATATTTTGTTCGTTCCCATTGAATTTGGATCAGCCATTTGATAAGGACACGTTTGGCAGAGTGGGCTCTCTGCAGCTAAGAAAAAGTTCTTTTTCTCCAAAAACCAGACTCAGCCACACACACCACAAATTATCTCAACAAAATGAATAGTTTAGACTTTAGAGAGAGTATGTTGCATTTTGTAATAAATAGTGAAAATATAAATAAATAAAATAAATATTATTGAAGAAAAACTATAACAAAAGAGAAAGTTTTGCATGCAAAGGTCACATGTCTCCATGCAATCCATGTTAATGAAGACTTGTTAATATTATTGGAAATCTAAGTGAAAGTTTGACTTTCAAAAGAAAGTTTATCAAAGAAAATTCAAAATTCACTCATTATCTTAAAATTTTATAATAGAGTGATAGTGATATAATCTTTTATATAAATTTGTTTATGGTTTATTAGTGATGAACACAAATCTATATAATTTTAAAAAAATGTATAATAGGGTAAGAAAATAAATAGTATTTATTTTTGAAAATTGTTATTGGAAGTAAATTTACATAAGTAAGTGATTTGGATTAAAAAATTTCACTTATGTCAAAGTACATGCCAACATGAAACATATTTTTATATAACTTGAAATATGATAGAAAATATAAAGGAATTGCTTTTTTTAGTTGGTAACTGCACGAGGGTAGGTAAATATGTTTAGGGTTTAGGTAAATATGAAAAAAATAGTTTTAAAAAACAAAAATTAGAAAAAATTCCTTTTATATTATTATAGATGTAAACATAGACTTAATTTAAATAATGTTTCAAAGTTACATCAAATATATTATTAAAAACTACAAATGTCAAAATTTGTTAGAAAATACAAATTCATCATGGTTATTGAAACTCTAAAGAGGAAAAAGGTTCTTTATAATTAATATTTAACTAAATATATTAAATGAAATACATAAAAAAATATTAACTATAATAGTTTAATAAAATTTTAAATAATTTGCTCTAAAAATTAAATTAAAAGTTTTTATTTTTTATATCATGTCTATAAAATATTATTGTTCTAACCTCAAGTTTGTTGGAATGATATCACTAGGATCAATCACTACATTCGATGTATTATCTACTTTAGAGTTTTGAATTTTGTCACGATTTTGTCCTTAAAAGGCACCTCAGAATATTAAGGGAGAAATGTGTATTTAAATTACCTTTGACCTTAACTCCTTAGCAATGTCAGATGATTAGGCATATCGGAACCCCTCAGTTGAGGTTTAATGGAAATGGATTTCCCCTAGTCAAGGGTTAAAGAAATGAAAGTTCGTCTTTGGAACCTCATTTCAATCTTCACAGACAACGTCAAGTTTATTGAGATGACATTACTAAGATCAATTACCACATCTGAAGTATTGTCCACTTTGGAATCTGAAGTTCATCACAATTTTATCATTAAAATGTGTCTAGGTGTCATTGATCTCGACTCCTAAACAATGTGTGACTATTGGACATACCGAAACAATTATATTAATATAAAATTATTTAATATTTTTATATTAATAAAAATCAACGTAATTCATAGTTCTTAAAACATATAATATATGAATTATTATGTATCATGTTTTTATTTAATTTTTCTAAATTTTACATAATAATATGTAATTATAATTGAAAGTTGATAAAAGAATTACATTAATACATAATTTACACGGCATAATTTCACCCTTTTTTTATTATATATTGTGTGAAAATATAAATAATATTCTCACAATATCCGTTAACCAAAGTCGAAAAAGAGAGAAGAAAAAACTTCTTTTATAAATTAATACCGATTTCGTGGGAGGTACATCTTTGATGAGATGCCCCTTTATCTGCAAAAACAATATAAAAAATTTAATGCAAAGTTAAAGTAAAATTATTATATAGTATAAAATTTTGCTTATTTTAAGCACCCACGATGACATCTTAGAAACAAAAAAAGTAGTGATATAAAAATACAAGTAAAAATAGAATGGTAAAAAACAAAGAGTATATCATGTGTGGTTTTAAATTTATAGTTTAAATAACAAAGCCCAAGATTATGACAGACAATAACAAATTGTACAAACTACAACTGTCAAAGGAGAATATCATTAGCTGTAATAACAGGCTGTCCACTTTATAATAATAACACTTTTTTATCATATGAGCTACACTACACTCAAATTTGTTCAAGAGAAAGTGAAATTCATGTGTTCATGATGAAATCATAATTTTCAAATTAATACTTCATTAAGGTTGAGTTAAAACTTTTTTTTTTTACTTTAGTCTTTTACTTGTTTATTTATATTATATTTTATAATAATAATACATTACGTATGAAATCCGATATGAAATATGAATCATCAGTCTAGTCGAGATGTTAATAATGAGAAAAATGCACGCGAAAACTACACACATAATCATGAAACAACGTTAAAAAATAATCGAGATGTTAATAATGAGAAAAATGCACGCGAAAACTACACACATAATCATGAAACAACGTTAAAAAATAATCGACACAAGTTTTAACGTGGTTCGGTCGTCAACTGCAACCTGCATCTATACGACCAACTATTAGGTTTTATTTATTTACTGTGACATACAAAATTACAAGGTACAATGATATCTTTAAATAGATATTATAAAGGGGACACAACAATTAAACTCACTCACTAAAACATAATGTCTAGTCAGTCTAGTCTAATTGGTCATGTCTTCACACTTAACCGATTAAGTTTTATAATAATGAGTTAAGGTTTCAGTTGAGATGTTAAGTTTTATAGTAGTAAATTTAGAAATAAGTTTATGACTTATGAAATGTTAAATCTTGATTTCCAAAAAGTTTGAAGGTTGGAGTGATATGATTGTTAGGGTTTTTGAAGATAAGAATGGAATATAAGATGATGTGAGAAGAGAAGGGTAGATTGGTGGTGGAGAGGGAAGACATAAAAGGGTTGAAGGGCCCTACTACCCTAGAAGTTTGTTGAGTTACAAAGATAGCCCCAAAAAGGTGAATCATGAATGATGCAATGAATGAAGGAAGTATCCAACAAAACACCTTTAAGAATATGCCACATGCAGATGCTTCTCCCTACCCAAAATATCTTCATACCTTATATGTGACACTTTCATTGGATGCTTTTCTTTTTGTTTTCTTCTTAGTATCAGTTTCCCTCCATGGAAGCTCTGCAACATTGGATGCTTTAGTTTCAAATACAGTAAATGACAGATTTGTTATCCACCACCAACTCACCAACAATTTTATTCACTTCTTCAAACTGTACAAATTTTCACAGTTCACTTTTGTTATGAGGTTTTATGATTTACTTCTCTCTCATTCATGTATATTTTGATAGTTTAGAATTATTTAACTGCATACATCTCATATATGTTGGATTTAAAGTAAGAAAGAATAATAGGAAAATATCAATTTACAACTTTTCAAAATTACTTAATCTATTTACTTAGAATCTACATTTTAGGAAAACATTATTTTTTCAACATTGCAATATGATGTATATGCATATTTCACTGTATAAAAATCATTAAATAGAAACTAATTTTAGAAATTAAAATAATTAATTATTATATTAATAAAATTAGAGATTATTTTATAAATTAAAAAATTATTGGTATCTAAAATATTTTTTATTGTTAATAAAAATATATAAATTAGTTTTTAATTAGTATCTAACTATTAACTACCAAAATTTTAGTTACTAACTATTTTATATTCTAAATTAGTTTGTATTAATTTTTCAAAGATTATTTTAAAATTTAAAATACTAATAGTTGAAATTTTGATAATTAATTTAGATACCAATTTAAAAATCATTTTATAATTTTTTATAAATGATAAAAATCACTTTATATACTATTTTCTTTTTCTCTTTGAAATACTATTTAATTTAGTTGATATAATGACTAATTATTTATTATATTTAAATTTAGTTATTATTTAGTAATATTTTCATTTTATCAAATTTAATTTGGTGTTGTAAATAAATATTTTCATTCCTCACATTAATCATGGCTTCTTACCAAATACATCCATTACAAACAAAATAGGGGAAAAGAGTACTTTGGCATATTAGTAGGTTACTCATGCAGAATGTAATTATTTACTTGGAAACAAATAAAGAGTAGAAGATTAAGTTTTGATAAGATTAAGGTATTAAATGTAAACGTGATATTATAAATATTTGTTTAAGTTATATTATTTTGCATTATCTTTAAGATTTTTTTTACAAGTTTTATTTGAATATAACGATTTTATAATATCCTTGTTTTTTTTTTATTTATCTTTTAGTGTATACGTAACTCCTATAAGATACAAAAATATTTATTTATATTTTTATGACCTATAGTCTTATTTAAAATTTACATTTATAAATCTTATATTTAAGATCTTTAACTATGACTCATATTATAGATATATTAAGAGAGAATGAAAAGTATTACCATAATCCAAAGTGATCTTTTAACATATTATTATTTATATCCCAATGATTTTTAAGTTGTAAGTCCACTTATGTAATTATCTTAATAACAATACAAATAACAATATTACATAAACATTTATAAAATAAAAAAAGTTGGTCTTTTTAATCAAAATATCAAATTTAAGTTTTATAAATGTTTTATGTGAAGGAGGAAAAACCTCATTAAATGTGACTGTTTAAAGGTATATCTAATGCAAGAGTCATAAGAGAGTTTTAAACTTAAAATTTGAATTTTATAAGAAATATGTATTGAAGCATGTTGACATGACATAAAAGAGTCTTAAATTTAAGATCTTAAACTATAAGAATAAAAAAATATTTTCATCTTACAAAATTTGTCCATGAATTAAAGTGTAAATAAAATAATTATAAAAATATAGGTATCGCTACAAGAAAATCATGAAATAAAAATCAATTTTAGAGACAAAAAATAATTAGTTGCTTAGTGACTAAAGTAGAGACCATTTTAGAGACTAAAATATTGTTTGGTTTCTAAATTAGTTTCTATTATTGTTAAATGGTTTCTAAATTGATATATAATTAATAACCAAAGTTTTTGTTACCAAATTTAGAATCTAAATAATTGGTAGTTAAAATCTTGGTAGCTAATTAGATACCAATATAGAAACTATTTAACACTAATAGAAACTAATTTAGAAACAATTTTTTTTTAGTTTCTAAAATGTTTCTAACTTAGTTACTATGACTAATTATTTTTTATCTCTAAACTTAGTTTTTATTTCATGATTTTCTTCTAGTGTATTATAATATAAAATCTGCATTGGAAAGTAAAAAATACCTTATGCTATGAATCTTGCATTAGAGATAACCTAAGTTCCACTAGAATGATTATTCATTAACATAAGTGATGGATACTTCACACAACAGGTATGCATAAAAAAATTAAAAATATTTTAAATACCATGGATTAGTATTTAACATTAATTAAAAGGTCATTCATTTACCATAAATGGATAATTTTATGCTAGTTACAAACTTATGGAATTCGAATAACCAAGTTTTATGATTGATAATGATAATGTGATGGATCATTAATTGAAATTGAGTTTGAGAGGTTAAGACTAACTAATTAGATTTTTAACTAAAGTAAGTTTTTTCTTTTTTCCCTAAATATGTAAGATTTTTATTTTTGCCTCCATGAGGTTGGAGTTGTATATACATGTGCAATTTTTATATTATTTATATACCCGATTTAAAATTCAAATACTATTATACCTTATATATGTCTAATCAAATTAATTAATTATTCCTTGTAGACATAGAAATAAGTTTAAATAATACTCAGATATGAATTTATTTTTCAGCAACGATCTATAAAAAACATAAGCCTCACAAAATTTCCTTCAATGAATTTCTTGTTAATATCATCTACATATTAAAATAAATAAAGAATAATTGAGAAATAAATAGTAAACAATTATAAGAAATTGGACAGTGAAATAAATAAAAAGAAAAAACAAGACAAGACTTGAATGGCTGAGGATTATCTCACCCTTATCCACAGTTCAGTATCCTCACAAAACTATCTCCCATGTTTATGTTTCATCCATTCAAATTTGCCTATTTTTATTTATTTATCAATTTAAAGTTATGACAATTAAAAATATAATTAATATTCTTTTATAATATTTTAATTTATTTTTTTTACTATGATGTTTTTCTCTCTGATTAATTTAACTTTAATATACTTTCTACCTTTGTTTCTCTTACACTCAGAATATATGTATAAAATGTGTAAAATTTAACTAAATAGGAGGATAAAATTGAAAATTATAAAATTGAAAATTATAAAATATCATCTCGAACTTTTAAGAGAACTAAAAAAATATAAGGATATTTACTTGATAAAGATTAATAAACAAAATGAAGATATGTTTAAATTAGAAATAAAATTCAAAGAAAGTAAAAAAAAGAATGAATCATAGGCATGGTTATCAAACTCGCAAGTCAACTCGCTGACTCGTACGAGTTTACGTGTCCATTTGACCTTATCGAGTTAACTCGGTAGTAGACTCGTTTTTTGGGTAAAATCGGTAAACTCGGTGCAAACTCGGTGAAATCGGAGTGGACTTGTAACTCTGGTCCGAGTTGACGAGTCCAACTGGGTTTTTCCTTAGAAAAACCCAAAACAATGTTGTTCTAAATGGGGAAATTAGGGTTTCGTGTTTCATTTTTTTTGCGTCTTCTGTGGACTGCATCTTCTTCTGTGGAGTGCGACAGTCGAGCGGAGTGTTTGCAGGTTGTAAGTGGTTCGTGCGGTGGTTGCGATGGTCGCGTGTTGCGGTGGTCGCAGGTTGCAGGTTGAGAGTAGACTCTTACGAGTCTACAAGTCGATCCTACAAGTCGACTCTTACGAGTCTACAAGTCGATCCTACGAGTCGAGTCTACGTAGACTCGCGAGTTTGACAACCTTGGTCATACGAAAAAAGTTAAAAATATTTTTTAATTAATTAAAATAACGAAAAAGTGAACTCATGAGATATTTCTTATTATTGTTCGATGCAATCATTTTTTTAATTTTTCATGAAAAGCAAAAAAAAATGTAATAAAACAAACATGTCACCTTTTAGAATAGTCTTTTACTTCTTGCACCCCTTTTCGAAGATGCACCCTTTCACTTTTCAAAATGACTATTTTACTCTTATTTAAAATGACTTTATTTTAGAAATTTAACGCATTCTCCAAAACAAATTTTTCATAGGAAAAGATTTTCACAACAAGATTATGAAAAAAGATGGCAGTAAGAACTTCAAAAAGAAGTTAACACTCATGAAACTTATCCTTTTGGAAGACTGTAACCAAAGATAAACACCAACAATGGAAATTTCGATGCATTTATGGATCAAATTCCAGAAGCTTTGTATCTTTCAAGAAGACAGACCAAAGTGGACCACCAGTCTCCCCACTACCTGTCCATTTCGTAACAGTGGGAATGAGCTTCCATCACATTCCCTTGCTTATTCCATCCCCATCCAAACAAAACATACATTTTTGAAGGCTGAAGAAGCATTCCACAAACCTGTACCATAGTTGCACTTTTATAGTCTTTTGGGAAGTATGATACTGGGTTGTGTTCATGGTTTATCCCAAAAGTGTAGAGGTAATGAAAGGAAAGAATTATGGTTGGCATACAATAAATGTGCATAATGTTATGGCCACAAGTAAATCTGTACTCAGCAGTATGTAGTCTGTAATCTGTTATTACAAACGTAGTAGTCAACCCCAAGACCAATTTTTGGGTAGATGCCCTTTAATTCAGTAAGCAGTGCTTCATGTAACCCACAAGACAAGTCAGGTTCTTGCTTATTATTCATTTCACCACTCACCTGTAGTACTTGTAAGAGCATAAGCTTCTATCATCAGTGATAAGAGAGCAGCATACATTGGCAATCTGCAACCTGGCATGTGCCTTTAATGATGTGACAATACTTGTTATATGTGTGTATCTATTGAGATCCAGAAATGAGAAACTTGTGTATCTATTGGCTGGCAGGTAGGCAAGAATTGGGATGTCAGAAATGGGACGAGGTTTGACCATCTTTCTCATTAATCTATTTATCAAGAATGTGTCTTCATTTGCAAGATAAATTGTTTGAAGAGAAGTACTGGATCCCCATATTTGCAAGAACTAAAACCGGGAATGAATCTTTGCCTGCTTAGATGTATCTTTGTATTTATCGGCATGAGTCTTGATGAATTCCAAAACTATGCTGCTCAACTTATCTTGATGAGAAGAACACTCATGATCAGCTCCTTCTAGGATGCACAGTTCATGATTAGATATGAATTTATCGAACTCTAAAGCATCTTCTGCAGGTACAGTTTCATCCATGGATCCATGAATTGTCAACACTCTGTCTCAACATTGATAAATGATTAAAAATTATAACACTTAAACATCAGAAGAGACTAATTTTGTGACATTTTCAATGATGCTTGTTGTTAGATAAAATCACAAACCCTACCGGCAATCTCCGGGAATCAATAAGCAGTCAAGATGGGTTATAGTAGATAGGCGGTCCATCAAACTTTCTTCAGTAACACGATACATAATCTTCCCTATCATAAGAAAAGGAAAAAGTGAATCAGACTGAGTACATGGACAACATTTAAACTACAAGTATTGGTCAAAGACACCATTTTAAGTAAGCTTCAGAAGCCACAATGATTCAACATCAAGTGGAAACCATAAGGGCTGATGACCATGGAATCAAATACAGCACATTAATGAAAAAATGTGATTCCAAAAGCTACGACTAGAGATTATTAGAATCACAGGAGCAGCTACGTCTAAAAGCTCAACACTTTTTAATGTAAACTGAAAAGTGTTCATGACAACAAAAAAATAAAGAAGCATGAATAAAATTGACTAAGAGATGAACCCCCCCCCCCCCCACAAAAAAAAAAAAAAAAAAAAAAAGAGAATATTTATCCCATTCTTTTTCCCTCTTTTTTTTTTTTTATTTATTTTATACA
>Ga0123342_1001461_pt1 | contig 39784 bp, 12 predicted proteins | sample Turbeawhitnodule_FD_89960 | JGI IMG/M metagenome (GOLD analysis project Ga0123342, IMG submission 89960) | Root nodule microbial communities of legume samples collected from Mexico - Turtle bean Mexico white nodule | ecosystem: Host-associated > Plants > Roots > Nodule | place: Mexico: Nepantla...
GTGATCAGAGCTGTACTCTTGGAAGAATGACTCAAAGAGGTGTTCTGTTTTAGTACAGTGGTGGACCAGAAGATATTTTATGAATGAACTGAACTATGTTCAAATTTACATAGACGTTCTGTTCATAGACCCAGGTGATTCTAGAATTGTCTGGAACCTCACGTTGCTCAATCAAGTATTTATTGTTTTGCTAAAGTACCTAAAACACCAATGATGTAGATTCTAAGGCTCAACTATTTAAGCTCTCAATTTACAAATAAGGGCCTGATTATCCGGAAAAAAAAAAGAGGCCATTTCCTGATAGCTTTGCTTCTTGTTGGACTATTCTGATGATACAAAATACGGAAATTCTGAAGGGAAGAAAGCCAATACTCTTCATTTACAACCGTAAGTTGCAAACTGATCTTGGACCTTTGGCTCCTCTTGAACTGTATTCCTCACTTTTAGGTGGAAGTGAGCCAGAGAAAGGTGGTAAAACATAGCATTGCTTGCTTAGCAGGTTTAGTAGACGATAGGAAGGAGGGGATGAGGGATGATTTAGCCATGGAATAAGATAATGTGATGACTATATAATGTAAAGAAATATTGTTGTAATGGTATTTATTTTTTTGGCGCCAATTGTGCAAGAATATACTTGATTTGTATAAAAGCTTAAACCTGTGTATCTTGTTATCCTGGTTTCAGGTGGTTCATTTGTACAAGAGAAAGTGGATCGAAGAAACCACTTATCCGCACTTTACAATGATTGGTCAAAGTCTGGGTTCTATGTATCTTGCTTGGGAGGCTTTGTGCAAGCTTACTCCTTTATATTACTTTGACACAAGTGGATATGCTTTTACATATCCATTAGCCCGGTTATTTGGATGTAAAGTTATTTGCTATACACATTATCCTACTATCAGTTCAGACATGCTATCTCGTGTTCGTGAGCGCAGCTTGATGTATAATAATGATGCCTTAATTACAAAAAGGTTTGATTTCTTCAAACTATCGGATTTGTACATTTTGTTGCCACTTATAGTCTAGTCATACTTCACAAGCTTTCCTCACCTGTTAAATGGCATCAGTTTTGTCGTTTCAATATGACTTAAATTTGAATATTATTCCGCATCCAATTTGTTTTGCGCCCAAGGGTAGAAGGGAGTCAATCTTTTTAAAAGTATTTTGGTATAGATATTGGTAAAGTTGAAGCTTTTTCATGTGAAAGTTCACCTTTGCATGCTTCCCCATACCCTTCAGTGCATAGACACTTCTATGCTATAATTTGCACTAAATTCACACTCTATTTTGTCTCTTTCATGTTTTAAGGAATCTAACAGTTTTTTTCTTTTTCTTGCAGTGTTTGGCTTTCAAGATGCAAGATAGTCTATTATACATTCTTCAGCTGCTTGTATGGGATTGCAGGATCATGTGCACACCTGGCTATGGTCAATTCATCTTGGACCAAATCCCATATTGAAAATCTTTGGAGAGTTCCAGATCGTATTAAGCGAGTTTATCCTCCTTGTGATACTTCTGGACTCCAGGTTTGCAATTTGTTATTTATAGTCCTAGAAACGTTATCATATTATCTAGTTCATGTTTTGCATATTTCTTTGGGTTGGGTGTATAGCTTTACTATATTGCTTGTTACTTTGTGGCAGTGAAGTCTGTTATGATCTGTTTCTTCTATGTTTCCTCCTGGTGTAGTATGTGTATCTTTACCAAATGTTTAAAACTTGAGTTTAATGTCAACTCTCAATATGAGGATGATACTATGTGTGTAGTGTGTTTGTGTTTTTTTTACATAGTTCGGTAATCACCAAGAAATTCTAACAGGTGGCAATATAAACAGGTACTTCCCTTGGAACGATCAACAGAAATTCCTGTGATAATATCTGTTGCACAATTTCGACCGGAGAAGGTGGGCATATTCCTAAGAATTTTGTGAACAAAAGGTACAACCTTTTTATTTGGCTCGTTTGAGCCTTTGTTGGTTAAACCAATTTGACATTTTTTTCATTTAAATGTAGGCACACACTCTCCAACTAGAGGCTTTTTCAGCTGCCATTAAGAGATTAGATCCTACCTTGCCAAAACCTAAGTTACAAATTGTGGGTAGCTGTAGAAATAAGTCAGATGATGACAGACTTCAAATGTTAAAAAAGAAAGCAATTGAGCTGAATATTAGTGAACAAGTGGAATTTCACAAGAATGTAACATACAGGTTAGTCCCAGTGGATTTTCAAATTTTCCTCCCTCCTTCTAATTTTAATGATCATAAGAAACATGTTCTCTGCAGTATAAAATACTTAAAAAAGTATTATTTTGTAGAATGCATACCTTTTATCCCTTAGTTATTGCCATATGGTAGTTACTAGTCCGGCTAGCGATGTGCAAATTCAGACATTTTTGTTTGGTCTATTTATTATTATACTTGACATTCTATTGGATTATCTACTGATTAACTAAAGAAACTTTAAATGAAATGGTAAAGGCATAAAGAGATGGCTGGACACCACCTATCAATTTACTATGTTTAATACCATTTAGACTGCAAAATTGGGTTAGAGGGAGCTAGCTCTAAACAACTATTCACAAAAGTGTTTCTGAAATTGAAAGAGAATTAAAGTAAAAACAGAGCAAAATCTAATGTTTCACCGAAGGATCTATAGAAATTCTCGGCAAAAAACTGGAATCTTGATTGCCCTTGGTTTGTTTTCCTAAATCCAAATTTCAAGCTGATGTTTAAAGTTTCAAAACTTAATTAATAGCCGATACCTAGAGTCCTCCTTAACCGACTTGTAGCTCTTTACCATTAACCAATCACTTACTTTAAATCCATAAAGAAAATTCCTAAACTGGATAAGGAATTCCTCAAGTGCAACCACATAACTAGCAACCTCTATTTCTTGAATTATACAAGGATGTGGTATTTATCATAAAAAGTAAGGACATGTCACAGTTTCCCAATCTCTACTCGAACATCACAGCAATCCATCAGTATTGAAAGCATTGAAGTTGTGTCTGATCTGTAGCTTTTTTAACCATCTTTTCTCCTTGAAAGTAAAAGTTTCTCTAATTAGCTTCTACAAAAGCCCTATTAAAGTTAACTTTTTAAAAGAGCTTTTTTTAGAGAAAAATCCAATAAAGTTGGGCTGGATGTTGAGGAAGTATAGATATTGCATTCAAGCCAAGGAAATAGAAGATCAATTACTTGATCCCATGCAAGTAATGTCAGAACTGTAAGAGAAATCAGCTTTGGAAGAAAGAAATCTTTAAGAAAACTTGTTCTTCATTGGGTGTCCAGAAGATATGAAACACTCCCCCTGTGTGAGCTGTTAGATTTAGGAGTTTGAATGATGACAAGCCAGAATTGACCTTTTCCTGTTTGTGAACTTTCTTCCATGCATGTCATCAACACTCCCACAAATAATCACCTAGATCGAATAAAAAAGGAACTTGAAAATTTTCATTTTAATGAAGGTAAAGAACCTAACTTGTTAGAACCACTCAAATGACTTAAAAGTGAAACCATGAAAAAAAGAAACATAATACTTCAGTAACATTAAATGAAAGACAGAAAGTCTGATCTAAGGTTGGTTTAGCATATTTTATCAGCGTTTTCTTAGAAATAATATTGTCTTTAACCGTGTTATCTGCATATTTGTTCATCTACATTTTAGCTGTATAAAAAGCAGCCTTACTTATGCATCATTACTGGAAACTTAATGTATATGATTGTATTTATCTTATATAGCTAGTTTTGTCATTAGTTGTGTTGGAGAGGAGTAGGGATGTGATCAATATTTTAATTTATAAAGCTAGTTAGAATCCTTAATCTAAATTTTTTGAACTAGGAAGGATAAGTCTGTATAGAACCATTTTTTGTAGGGTATTTCACAATTTTAGTGAACTAATTCTGTCTCTCAGACTATATTATTCTTACGATATAGACTTGTTCAGTTTTTCTGTAATTTTAAAATCATCAAGATCTATGGCCAAGTTGATAGGGCTGCAAAGACTTTCCTTGTAAGAAATTTCAGTTGTTTTTGTTGAAAATAAGCAATTTGAAAAATAACCCTTTGTACTTGGGTGTTAATGAGCCTTTGAGCTGGGTTGAGATGCACATTATGTGGCTGGGAAACCACCTGAAGAAGTCGATTGCATGGATCGTTAATTGGGTTTTGAATTAGCCAAGAATTCTGGATAAATGACTAACAATTCTTTCACTAAAATTAGTTTATCACTTTTATCACATGAATTCATTTTTGTAATTGTCTATCAATTATTTAGATTATATTTGTAATTTCAGAACCTAAATTTTAAATGCTGTCCTTCTACTAATACATATGATGCTTGCCTCAACCTACAGAGATTTGGTGGGACTTTTAGGGGGTGCTGTTGCTGGCATTCATTCAATGACAGATGAGCATTTTGGCATTAGTGTTGTAGAATACATGGCTGCTGGTGCTATCCCAATTGGTAGGCTTATGTGCAATTGCACCTTTTGGCAAATGTTCCCTTTTTTTGTCTATTTTGGCATCTCTTGCATGCATTAATTATTCTTGCAATATTTGCATGTCAGCTCATAATTCTGCTGGCCCAAAAATGGACATTGTGCTAGATGAAGATGGACAGCAAACAGGATTTCTTGCCTGCACTGTTGAAGAATATGCAGACGCCCTGGTGAAGACAGTAACTATGCCTGAGGTGGAGAGACTTAAGATGGCTGCAGCTGCAAGGAGAAGGGCAAAGAGATTTTCTGAGCAAAGGTTTTATGATGACTTCAAAGCTGCAGTGCGTCCTATTTTATGTCATGTTTCTAGGTGATGGTCTAGATCTAGCATCAAATTAGCATGATTGTAACCTGAGAATATATACCAAGAATTTTGTTGCACTGTCCTTTCTTACTAGATGGTATCTCTTGCCCTTTCTGCCAAATAGTAGATAATTTACTTGTACAGAGCACCGTTGAAAGTTGAATTTTTAGATCTTAAAAAGTAACCATTTACTTTTTTCTTTCATATTTACAATTCTTTCTTCCAAAAGGTAATTGTTGGATAAAGTTTTATTGTCTAATCCTAGTTATCCCTTCATCGTGGAAACATGTTTTGTTATGTGTTTGTAAAGTGAAATTCGAAAATCCTTAGTATAATGTTTGATTAGTAAGATGGAATCCTCACATTTTTACTGTAAATTGTACTATTTATACTATATTTTTTTAAACTGTTAAACATATTTAAAATAATAGAAACGAAAATATAGTTTTTTAGTTTTTAAAATTTTATCAAACTAAATAATAAATACATACTTTTTTTATCAGTAAAACATCATTTTCTATTTTTTTAACTTTTATCTCTTTTTTATTATTTTTAATACTTTTGTAATTTTTATTGTATTTTTCAAGTTAATTTATATTTTTCCATATTTTTAATTAATTGTAAAAGATTTGGTGTTGAGAGTAGTATAATTTTGACCTCAAGGCAAGAGCGATATGAGTGTTACGTTAAACGCGTTTTATGAATAAAAGCCACATAATCAAACACCATCGTAAGTGTAAACAAAAATACAAAATAAAGCAAAGAATTATAGTCCCAATACTTTCATTTTTCTGCCTAGTTTTGAAGTTCATTCTATTCATCACGTATATTTTAAGACATAATAAATATTAAATTTCTTTATAAGATATCAAACTATAGATAACCCACAATGTTTAATATTTATATAAATTTTAAAATTTTAATTATTAAATAAGTTTGAGATGTATAACAGCATATAGTTAAACTTATTAAATTGTTATTTTTAAAAAGATAAATAATGATTGTAGATTTTTTTTTATTAAGATATTGAACCAAATACACAAATCACTATCCAATGTATAATGATATCTAAATAAAAATCAAATCTAAAACATATTATTACATATTGAATATTTGGTGAGTTGTGAAGTTTAATAACTTATTCAATATTATATATACTTATATATGTATATACGTATTATTTAATTATTGTTTTTGTATAAACTACTATGAAGAAATAATGCTTTAAAAGTTAAATTTTTAAAAATACTAACACGGTACACAATCTAATCTAACACATGTTCATAAAAAAAATATAAATTTTAACAATTTATCAAGCAAAACCTGGATCCGTGATATTATTAAAATCTACTTATATTTATTATTCTTGTTTTTTTTTAACTGTTATATAGGTAAGACAGTTATTTGATTCAAAATATTGTAATTTTAAAATTTAATTAATAAATATTTAATGTAGTTTTAATATTATTTATTTATGTTTGTCTTTCTTTCATACAAATTTGTAATTTATATTATTTTTATTCAAAATTATAAATGAAACCCTAAACCTCTGCAAAGAAAAATTATCTTTTGCTCTCGTACAAATAGTATTTAAGTTTGTTTACCTTAGGAAGTTGTATATTGAGATAAAATTATTCGTTGGACAAACTAGAAATAAAAAGACATTACCAAAAAGGTTGAAATAATAGTGAATATATTTTATGGGAATAATAACAAGTAAAATTTTGACAAAGTGTAATATAATATTTATGTAGAATAAAATAACAGCTGAAACACATTTATATATATAGAAGTTGTAAAACTTTAGGGGCAACAAAAATACTAATTAAAAAAAATCATTTGTATTTAATTTCCTAATAATCTTTCTTTTTAATAGTTAATTTAATATCAAGTACTTGTATTATATAATTTCCTATCCTCGTTTAACTTTTTGGATCCTTTTTATATTCTTCACATAACTCTTTAGTGTTAATCTTTACTCAAATTGTTTCTAAGTTTTAACTACATTATTCCTTCTCTTCATCATTTTTTTCCTTACATTTTGAATACACGTGAAAAACACATTTTCAGATGAATCTATTTTTGTCAAAAAAAATTGAAAATTCTAAGGTCAACTTAGAAAGTTTGGGGGTAAGTTTAGAATGTTATTTACCTTTTCTTATGGTTTTGTTTGTGTTTATTTAACATTAGTTGGACTATTTCTTCCTGCACCTCCATATCTTCTTCTGGCACCTCCATACACAACATGAAAAAATATTTTTATTCTTCTTGTGTCACCCCATAGTAGTTTCTGGATTATGTAATTCTAAAACTCATTTGAAAAAAGACTTCCAAATTACATAATCCATAAACTAAATAAAACTTCCGAATTATGTAATCCATAAAGTAATCATTTTAAATTATATAATCCGGAAGTTAATTAACAATTTGAGAAATGACTTCCAGATTATGTAATTTGGAATATTATAGATGAGCATTTTTGGAAATTCGAAAATTTATGGAGGTGAGAGAAGAAGGTATGGAGGTGCAGGAAGAAACAGTCCATTAGTTGTTCTGATTTTTTTTTGTTTTGGGCAGCCGGAGAATGCACGTTGTTGGGCTTATGTGGACTGAATAGTACTCTTCGTTCCTTAGGGTATTGCATTCTGTACCCCATAAAATTTCAAATCTATCATCTTGAAAATAAATTATCAGTAGGTTTTCATTTTTGCACTTTCAGTTTCACTTTAGATTTGACATTCCAGACCATTAAAAGTAATATTTTTGTTTTTAAATTGTACATTTTAAAATATAATTTAAAATACAATTTGTATTTTAAAATATATTTTATATTATGAAATGTGTATTTTAAATACAAAATTTATATTTTAAAAGGTTGATTTCAGAATGTATTTTTCATTTTTTATAACATAGAATCTGGATTACATAATTTGTGTTATGGCATTCATTTTTTATACATTGCGAAATATGTTCAGAAAATATAGAATGTGTAATTTATAATGTATTTTTTTTAGACAATTTTATCATTTTTACATAGGGGTGCAGCATGCAACTCCACATTCTTTATCATTGTTGGACTTGTTATATTTTTGGCAAACTCTTCTTGCACCTCCATAGATTTATTTTGCACTTCCATAAACATGAAAATTTTCATTTTACCTTTTTTGTATGGTAAATCTGAAAGTCATTATTTTTCTAAAAAGAAGTTTTCATATTGCAAATCCGAAAGTCATTGTTTTTATAAAAAAAGGTTTCAAATTATACTGTAAAAAGTCATTATTTTTCTTTTGGATGGTATCATTCTGGATTGTGCCATTTAAATTCTTTTAATAAAGAAAATTAAATTTTGGATTGTATAATCTTAAAGAAAAAATAATTCTAAATTGAATAATTCAGAAATAAAAAATGAGTTATATATTATGTAATTATGAAATTATTAACAGGCCAAATGGAAACTTTTATGTTTATGTTTATGAAGGTACAGAGCCTATATTTTATGAGTCCCCAAACTAAATGAAAGATATCTTGTAAAATAAGAATTATATTTTAAGATATCTCATTTTAAAGTGAAATAGGATGCTCGAGGATTTTTATATGCAGTAAAATATCCCCTTTATAAGCTTCGCTCTATGCTAGCTGTTGTGTTTAAATAAATGAAAGGATATATCAATTGTGTTTAAACTTTAAGTTGTGTACGCAATTTTTTTTTCTTGATTAATTTTAGTTACTAACGATAATGTTTAATTAGAATAATTATTTTATAATAAAATCCTTTTGGAAATACATTAATAAATGCTTTTCATAGCAAAACTCTGCGAAAATAATTACAACACTGAAAATAATAATATAGCCTTGAATAACGTAACTATCAAACTCAATTTTTACATTTGAGTTTGAAAGTTAATGATTAAAAAAATTTATAAATTCATTCAGGTGTACATCTATATCTGAACATTTAATAAAAAATTAAAAATATCAACAGATAATTATTCTTTTTGCAACACTAACTTCACATTTTTTTTGTTTAAATTCTCACACATTACCAGTGGATACATAAACATTGGTCTTGCCAAGAATGTGATTCATCTGCGAAAGAAAATCGTTGATGATGTTTAGGGGTTAATGGAGGTAACACGAGGAGAAGGAGAAGGAGAGGGAGAGTTACGACAAACTGGGCACGTGGTATTGATGCGAAGCCACTCGTCTATGCAATCTGCATGGAAGCAGTGTTCGCATTCAGGAATACATCTTATTGTCTCTTTGCTATTGTATTCTGATAAGCATATCCAACAGCAACCATTGTTGGGTCCAGGAACTCTTCTACTCTCTCCAAGCACTACCTTCTCATAGGACTCAATGGTGGACTCGTCCAAACCAGTGGTAACAATCTCTGGTGATGGTAATATTGTGGCTGGTGCAGATCTTGCAATAGCATTGTTACGAATGTTGGTTAGTCTGTCCTTGTAGCACACGCAACATGCCATCACAATTGCAAAGATTGCTGCTGGTCCAACAACGCTTAATGTAATGATTCTGAAGATTTGGATTCCTTGTTTTGATGCACCTGAACATTAAGCCAGAAAGAAAACACAATATATAAGATTGTCTGTTTTAGAATGGTTATTAATTGTGAAATCTGAAAATGGGACTGCAGAGGATCCTTGTTTGTTAGGAAATGTCATCAGTAACAGCAAATCGATTAATAGAGAGAAATCTTTGTCCTAAGAGTTGGGCTGCTTTAATCCAGCTTTTGATATTATAACCTAGAACAAAACATTATTCAATTTGAACCTACAGATTTATTCTTTAGACTGTTAAAACTCAGTACCAAACCTTTGAAATATTAGTTTTGACTCGAAGAAATTTACTTAATATTGTTTCTAATCATTTTTTTTCAAGTCAAGCAAGTTATACATAACGTGAAACAAATAAAATGGAGTTGTTTTAATTTACTCTAAAATCTAATGAGTACCAAGTAATAATTGAATAAAAAGGATTGACATGTACCATACATCTATAAGTGAAGATAATTTAACCTTTTGAATGCAGATATGCACATTACACTTGCCTATCTTGCTTTTGATTTTTCTAAAAAAAAGCATTATTTCCCTTGGTTTTAATTTAATGTCTGCATGCAGTTCTAATAATAAAGTCAACTACTCAAAGGTAAACAAAACAATAATTAGGCAGACATCGTGAATACCACGTAAAACCATTGACCAAAATATTTTTTTCCCAGTAACTTCAACATGTGACCAACTATGATAGATAGCACTCCTGTGATAATCACTTAAGTTATTTCTTTTAGTTCTTTGTACATGTTACGTCATCTAGAGCTTCGGTGTATGAAGTTTATGTAAATCCATATAAAAGATCTTTACCTGTTTGGTAAGAGAAACAGAAGAGTTGATTGTTGTTGTTTCGATCAAACCCACATAATTGTTCTTGTGCTTCACAATATCTACAGTCAGGTCTATCCCATGTTAATGCAAGATCTTCACTAAACTCACCTTTGAAATTACCCTCAAAGCGCTGCTCTGGTCCTGCAACTGGGACAAAAAGACTGGTAATAACATGGCAAGATGCAGGTAATGGATTGGGCAAACTAAGTGAGAGGACAGCTGATACAAAATGTGTGGAATTACTGAGGCAGTCAATGGGAATGAATTGTGATCCTGCGTTCTTTAATGGGCAGCTTAAGAAGGTGTAGTTACGAGTAAAAGTGGGACTAAAAGGAGAGGCTGAGACATTGAGGCTGAGAAGACGTTTGGGGAGGCAATCATCTGGGTCGTAGACTTGTATCTTTTGTGTGAGGTAGTTAATGTTGCGCACGTAGAATAGCCCAGAATAAGGAAGTTTTAGCACTGTTTTGCTATTATTCGTGCAAATTAAGTTGAAACCAGGATAGCCACAATAAGGATTTTGCTTACCTTCTTGTTGAAAGGGGAAACGAATAATGATACCATTGCTGCCACAAAAAGAAAATCGGCAATCACTAGAGGCATATATGACAGGAAAGATGAAGAAGGGAAAAAGGACTTCTAAGATGCCCATTATTTTTGAGATGTAAAAGTCTTCGGTAGGAAGGGAACGGACATGGTTATAAGAAGAAGAAACCGTATTTTAATCTTAAAGTCTATCCAAATTTAAAAGCAACGTTGAAAATCATTTTGCATTTTATATTGGTACAGTGTAAGAAACTAATAGAGATATAAAGAAGGTATGACTTAAGAACATTATAATATAATTCCTGTTCTTGTCACATCAGCCATTCTGGGGGAGAATATTCAAAATCCTCAGTTCCTCACCGATGATCATTAAGTTATTCGGATTTCGTTAGTTTGTTTCCAGCACACTGCACAAATCATTCTCTTTCATGGGAGCAGATGGATCAAGATCTACAGAATACTTTCTATACTTCCATACAAAAATAATAATGCTTGGTCATCACCAATTTGCAACTTTCCATTGGGAAATATTATTTGTCATTATATTTCAATGCTTAAACCAGAGCTACATGTGGAAAATTAATGGAGGATTATAGAATAGTTGTTTTCGGGTCCTAGAATGTAGACTTGTATAATAATGCCGAGAAGACATTTTAAAAGCTAGAAAATAACTACCCAACCCCTGCTCCTCTCAAAAGACAGGTTGGAGATGAATCACAGGAGCTGTTGAGAGATTCTAATAGAAACAACTTCTCCGTCGGCCCCTTCCCTCATAGCATGGTATTTCACATGAAGACCTGCATGTATTGAAAAAGAAAAACAAGAGAAGACTATAAGCAAAGGAAAGAAGTGAAAATGAGTTACTACACCGACCAGTGAAATTGCTAAGGAAATTCGAAAAAGGAAATCTGGGATTCAATTTTGCCCAGATTTTTCAAGTAATTGATACAGAAAGCTGTCAAGAAAAAGCTTCTCACCTTCATTTTCTTGTAAATTAGTATTCACAGCTACGGCATGGAAAGCAATCATAGCCTTGGGTTGCCAGTCATTTGCTCTTCCAATCCATGACTTGTAATCAAATACCGCTGCCATTTAATTTGGAAATCAAAACAGATTGTTTAATGTGTTAATGTCTCGAGTTAACAGTCTTCTAGAAAGTAGTAGGCAATAAAAAAAATTAGAACATGAAGTAATTTACTGAAATGCTCATAATCTAGACCCAGAATCATTCTGAGGCATCATGATATTGTTATCGAAGTTCGTTTGTGGATTATCTATGGACTCACTCTTCGCTCGCCTATCTGTAATTAAAACTACTTACAAAACACAATTTTATAATTATGGATCTGTGCGACAAACAAAAGGTGATTTCTTTATGTACAGACGATAGACCAAGGTTTATTGTCAAAAAAAAATTTGACAGGGTTACGGAGTAAGCCGACTGAAGTATCAAGATTTACCCGACGTTGAAGAATCCCCCAGGTGTTTAATGTCAAAAATGGAGCCAGCAGCCCCATCAGCTCGTTTTTTTATATCATGAGATCCTACAAGCTGGTAATCCCAGCTCCCATTTCGGTAGCCTTCACAGAGGAATAGTTCTATGTGCCTTGCATCTAACGTCTGCATTGTTCCTATATAAGTGGGAGAAACCTGTCAATTTAAGTTTAATCTCGCTTCTCTTAATGACAAATCCTTGCTGTGCAACACAATGATCAGTGATATAAATTCATGGGAGTATTATTGTGTTGTCCAAATTAGAAGGCAATGGCAGTCAAAGGGATTATGGATATGCAGGGCTCTGCGGATTGTATTCAAATTACCGTCGCACGTATTGAGGTCACAAACCGGGCATCTTACTAGCTGTAGGTCTGAAAATTTAACCATAATAAACAAATGAAATTAATTAAACACAACTGAGATAATATGTTGACATATTCACTTCAAGTATCATCTCATAATCCTAGTGTAAAAGTTAACTTGGAAGTTACCAGCTATCCAGATTCCAGATTTAACGTTGTCTAGCACGCAACAACCTTGAGACCGCAACAACTTTTCAATGCTTTCTCCTTTCCGTATCTTCCCCGGAAGACTCATTCTCTCTGCCAGGACGGCTACAGAAGAATCAAAAGAAAAGGCGCCGATACGCATCCAATCTGATGGTACATGATATAAATAAAAAGTTACAACATCGATAATTTTCTAAATCTAAGACATTGAAGCTGCACATTTTGCGCCTGTAACAAATCTTCTGTTAACTGAACTTCTGCTTTAGTCCAAAAATATATGCACTTTAAGAAAGACTCAGTTAGTGGTTGGGTAAATTCTAGAAAGACATACACTAAGAAATCGGCACAGAGGATGAAGAATAGGTGCTAGAAGTGGTTAATGGTCTCCGATCAGTTCAAGAGATTGCATTCATAGACTTTTCTGCTCTGTTGATATAAATTGATTCACTAAAAGAAATTGAAGATTAATTTTAAAATAAAATAGAATATCATGTGATAATGAAGAAAAATCTGGAGCTGTTCATCCACCAACAGTCATTGTGTCAACTTAGTCTTGTGAGAACCGGCCCACCGGTCTAGGCACAAGCTTAATAATCAAATGGTTGGCTATTGATTCGATCTTTAATAAAAAAAAATGGTATATATATCTAATATAATTTGACAAATTTATCATAAATTTCAAATTATTACCACTAACAAATACTAATATATAAAATAAAAAATAAAGTTAATGTAATTTTAAAATTCAAAATTTCAAAAGTATTATTATAATAAAATAACTAATATTAAATTCTTAAAACAATACAAATTCATAAAAAAATAATACAACTTTATAAATAAATTTGAAAGATATATATATATATATATATATATATATATATATATATTGTTGTAGAAGTTGTTGTAAAAATAAAGTTACTCTAACATTTTTTAAGAGTAGAATGGGGTTAATATTTGTGTGGTTACTAAAAGTTAGTATGAATTCCATAAAGTCGATTCTATTTAAGGATTAATTATAGGTTTTTTCTAAATTGAGATTGATATAAAAAATGATGTTTTTTTTATATCTAATATTAATAAATTATTTGTAGAATAAATTCATTTTTATTGAATAAACAGTGTTAGCTTTTTTATAGTTTCACGAACTAATATAACTAAAAAAAACGTCTCACTTTATATATGTAAATACGTTAATTTAAAAGTAAAAAATACCAAAATCAAATTAACATATTTATTAAATTTTGATATTAAAAACACTGGAAAATTTTTAAAAGTAACAACGAATTAAATTTAAAAGTTTACAAAAATGATTTAACTAGAGAACTATGACTTACTCCACTTAAACAATAACTTTTTTTTTCATTTCATTTTAAGTCAATGGTTTTGTTAAACAAATTAAGAAAAGTAACTGATATTTTTTATTTTTTATAAAAATTACTGTATTATACATTTTTTAATATACTTCTTATCTTTCTTAAATCAGTGTTGTGTTATAAAACTTACTTATTATAGAAAAGATTAAATAATAGCCAAACTCATTACGTGTCTTTTGCGTTTTCTTTTATGAATGTGAAAGTTTACCATCCAGTTAAAAAAATTCATACCTCTAATTTCATTGTTTAAAAATGTAAAGCCAAACATATACTTAACAAACAATTAAATTAATATTTTTATATTTTAATTTTAATTTGTAATTTAAAATTTAAAATATTATAATATTATTATAAAGGATTGTGGAATGGTGTTAGTGTTTGCGTTGTTAACAAAACCTTTTCCAAATATAAAACAGAAAAATAGGACTGACAGGAACGAAGTGTGGCTACCAAAGAACCAACTCACCGATGTGTTTCTCTTTTTGACGGAACATGTAAGAGTGGCTTCCATCTGAAATTTCATTTCAAAATCGAATTTAGTCGGACGATGTTACCACTGGATTGATTGAATATTGAAGAAGAATGGAGAGGTCTTACCAAAGGCTGACGTATACAGCTTGCACCACCTGAATGCCACGCGTTCCGGGGGTGGAACCTGAAGATCACGCAGGCACACGAACTTCCATATACCGTCCTCCATAATAACACGCTGGAACCATCGGCTTGTGGCTGCCAGCATCACCAGAGATTTTCCATCCAGAAATTTAGCAATCTCTGTCCAAATGTCTTCTTCGAACCTTCTCGTTCAGCGTTCACAATTATAAGGTGTTCAGACAAAAATAGAAACAGTAACTAAGCAAAGCACTAGAAATGAAAAAGAAAACAGAGTTTCCAAATTCCACTTATGAATTAAACTTTCATACATACAAATAGAATCTACAGTTAACGCGGTCTCAAACTTTTCAGCATTTTCAAATTCGAAATTGGAAGGAAAAAAACAGAGAGGCATCCATTAATCGATATTAGTTAAAGCTATAGAAAATGACGATCTGAAATTCTGAATAGTTTTAACATTTTCTATTTAAGAAGTTCATAGAAACCAAAAACACTTCAGAAGGTCAAACTTTAAACAGAGTTCGAAGAGAGACTAGGCTGTTTTGAATTTTTAAATCGAAAATGAGCGTCTCAATTTTATGTAGATAGCCTAGAAACTCATGGAACTGGAATCTCGAGAATGAAGGAAATTATTGAAATCACAAATTACCTACCGATGAAGCTTACTCGTTTCCTCTTATGTCAAAAATGTCATCAAACGTGATTCAGCGCGCGAATTATTATTATATCTATATTCGAAGTTCATCCACAAGCCGAAACTCAGTAAGATCGCATTCAAAAGCATCTTGCGAAAATAATAATAATAATAATAAAAAAAAAACACGGAGATGTGCAAAAATAAAACGTATAAATTAATAGATCACACAACAGTTCTTTTACTAGTCTAATTTTGCTGATAAAAAACGAGTCTCGGAACAAGAAATCAAGCATTTATAATCACGCGTAGAACGGTTCAAAAACCATAACTAAATGAAAATCCGAATCCAGTTCAAATTCGTGACTAATAAACGCATAATTGCATAGTAAACATACGAATGCGTTTAATAAACAGCAGAATTCATAAATACAAGCTGAGTGATTGAAATTTAAATAATTTGCAATTGAATTTTCAGAAATATATATTCATATATATATATATATATATATAGAGAGAGAGAGAGAGAGAAAGAACCAGGAGAAAGTGGAATGAGCAGAGAGAAACGGAGGACGGGGAGAGTTGCAAGAGCAAATGGTTTTGCTCCGGCGGATCCGCTTTTCCGGCTGCATCTCGCCGGCGGAGGAAGTAGCGTTTTGGAGGCGCTTTCGCATGCTGCTTCAGGAATCTGTTATAGCTCCTTTTTTTCTACCTGAAATTATAAAGCTGAAGCGGGAACAACAACCCCCTCTCAACTCTGTACTGAAACACAACGGTTCTAGTGATCTTAATTCCCTCGTTTTATAGACGCGCCAAAAGCTCCCATTTCAAACAAAATAAAAAAATTAAATCACAATTTGAATCTTTATTGTAACAAAATAGTTTTTAAATAAACCTACTTTCTAGTTTTTTTTTTCTCTTTTTTCAAGAATCATTAACTTTTAGTAATTAAAAAGATGAGTTATATTGTGGTGTCTAAATTTCTTATTTAAATTTTTTGTTAGTTTTAATCATATCAATTCAGGTATCATAGAGGTACGATTTAGTCCATCAACTTTTAATTGTATCCATTGTTTCCACGTGATATATTTGTGCAATTTTATGTGATTTATAAAGAAAATGAGTTTTTAATACAAAAAATTATATTAATTTTTCAAATGACTGAAAATTAAACATCATAAAGGAAATACTTATATGTAACTAAATGTCTAATAAGTATTAATGTTTACATTTACTAAAATCTTGGGCTACTATTACGTTCCCCTTACCACTTTAGTTCTGCTTCAGTAATTAGTCATACAATCGTATAATTTAAATATATCTAAATAAAATTAATTATACATCAGTATTAAAAATCATATTTATTAAAGAAAATGAATAGTTACTTTTGCTAGATCAACCATGATCCAACACTTAATCTATTCACAACAAACAAAACTACATGTTTATGAGAAAGTATAATTCTTTAATATATCTATCACGCTTTTATAAATGTATGTTTTCACATATTAATAAAATTTATGAAAATCTTATTGAATATATAATAAATAAAAATACTATTATATTTACTTTTTTTGAATAAATTTAGCCGATGAAACATTTAAAAATAATGAAATTCAGACAAATGCTAATATAGTACATATAATTTAATAAACATGTATAATAATTTATCTATTCATTTTTAGACATTATTTAAAATAAATTATGAATTGCTATAAATTTAAATATATTCAAAATTATTTATTTGATGTTTGTAAAACACGACTTAAAGTAATAAAATGTAAAGGCATGTTAATATAATTTTAAAATTATGTAACATCATTTGTTATTTCATTTAGCTTATTTTTTTAAAATTAATAACTTTTTCTAGCTCTTTAAAAAGACTCTTAAAATTTAAGTTAAAACAAACATAACTCAAACCTTTCTCGCTTAACCAAGGGAATTTGAAATTATTGGCAAGTTATTCATGAAATATTATTTCATTAATTTTAGCACTAATTTTACCGTACATTGACTATTAAATTTTTTTTACGTATTTTACTATCTGAGTTTCTCACACTTTTGTCATCATATTTCGTAATTTATATACAATTTGTCAGCATGTAACTAATAAAATGACGTCATTTTTCAAAATTTGATAACAAATAAACTTGATCTTTTAAGGATACGTCAATACTTTGTAACAAAACAATAAAAAAACATAATAAAAGAGACTATGTTAAAATGTAAAAAAAAAAAAATACTTAAGTAACAAAATTCACAAAGTAATAGTAGCTAAGTTGTAATATAGAATTTAGAAAAACAAATTAATAAATGCATAATTAGTTATAAATATCTAGGGTAATTTTGAATGAGGTCCACATTTTACCCTGGAAATCTTATAAATGAATTAAACAAGTTTTTAATGTAAAAACACACAAAAAAAAAAAAAGTCAACAAGGAAATAAACGTAATTCAATCTTTACCTTAAGGAATGGGGTGATTTGCTAAAATAAGGTAGGGAAACTTGTCAATATTTTTCATATAATGAATACAAAACTACTGAAACTCAGTCCTACGATATGTAACAGGTATAATAGTTCATTTTACTGTTGTGAGGAGGACCATATAATTAGCGTGTCTAATTGGGAATTTGTTTCACATTTCGTTAAAAAAAACATAGTATGGAGGGGAGAAGGGTCCTAATAAATAAACCCCAAAAGCCAATTTTGGTTTAATTTTGAAAAGGCCAATTCAAATACTGCATTTTTGGAAGAAAAACAAATCAGATATAGCAAATATGGGTTAGGGTTTACTTGGAATGCTCGAAATGTATTATGGAACATGTGTGCTCCTCTATAAATGCCTCTAGATGTCAAATAATTTGAAGAACATCCTTGCAAGTTAGGAAAATGCCACCATCTAATTTGCACTGAAGGTATCTATTTTATTTTATATAATGATATACAAATTATACTAAACTAGTAAAAAAATTAAAAAATGGCTCAATTGGACAAATTTACTGTGGTTTGGTAACTGCAATTTTTCAAAGAGCAAATAAAAGCTAAACCTAATTCATAAATCTCCTACAATTGGGGGCTTTGCAAAGGCAAGGAACTTTCAGGTCATCCCGCTCATCTGGATCGAACAAGTAGTCATACCTGTTGCAAAATCAGAGGAAAATAATAGTTCATTCATGTCAGTCTAATCAACTTCTTGATAATGCAAGATGTATGCAGCTTGTACATGTGAGCACGTTTAAAAAAAATGCAAACACAACAAACCGTACGTTAGTTCTTCACCAGCAGAAACATTAGTCTTGGCAATAAGAACAATCCGGCTCTCCTGATCACCCAGACTCATTATCCTTGCGTAGCAGTTTGGCATGCACTGAAGCAAGCAAGTCAAGGTTAAACATCAGTTTCTTTCCTTTTGTTTTTGGCTCATTGTAGTATTATCTAGTATAAAATTTGCCACGTTTTTCTTCTTTCTTTGGGCAAAACAGGAATTACTGCTGTATAAATAAAAACCAGACTAAGGAAATCTAGCAGCCTAAGGCAGTTAAAATTTAGAAGGAAGAAAAGCCAAGTTACTGAGGAGAACAATACTTCCCGGCTTTACTTATTTTATGCCCAACAAAGTATTAGGGCAACTCTCTGGGACAGGTCACAAATCAAAATAAAATAAAAAGATTCATGAAATTACTGTAAAGTAAACTTATAATAACTTACAGAATGATTTATTAAGCGTGCAATATTGCCCGTGTTTGTTGCATCAACTACCACTTCCTCGCTAATCTTGAACAGCTGCATATTTTATTTCCTTTCGTGTTAAGATTAGCAAAAATTAACTCAAATATTAACAGCAATCATGAAGCTGCCAAGACAGGCGTTTCAACTAATTACCAAATAGACTTCACCTTATTAACCAATACAAGAAAGATTGGAAGCATGTACAGATATTTAAACAAATCTTAAATATAATACTCACATAGCAATCTTTGCCTTCCGAACGATATTTTGCTTCCCTCAGATCAGCAACACTACGCCTTACATGCACACCACGATACTCAACAACCTACATACAAACACAACAAGCATGAACTTAATGTCTTCAGAATAAACTGCAGCAAGATAATATATCTAAATTTGAGTGACTCTTAAATTAATAAAGTTACCATCTCTCCTTCTTGTATATCTCTACGAGCAAAGAGGCCCCATCCATGAATGCCCGATTTTCCAAAGCAAACTCTCAATTTTTCCATTTCCTGCTACGCCAAAACATTGTAATTAAATTTAAAAATTAAAAGAGAAAGAAAGATTATTTAAAATTAAAAAAGGAAAAAAAATGAGACAATTAAATGGATACATATGTTTTACCCGTAAATGGTGAAGACGTTCCTTGAAAGAAGTGAATACTTTAGATTCATCACCAGCCTATCACAATGCAGGTTTATCAGATAACAAATTGGCCCCTTTCCCCCCACATATTAAGCAACAACTCAGCAAAAATAGGTCTAACTCTTAAAATATATATATATATTTTAAGAGTTAGACCTATTTTTGCTGAGTTGTTGCTTAATATGTGGGGGGAAAGGGGCCAATTTGTTATCTGATAAACCTGCATTGTGATAGGCTGGTGATGAATCTAAAGTATTCACTTCTTTCAAGGAACGTCTTCACCATTTACGGGTAAAACATATGTATCCATTTAATTGTCTCATTTTTTTTCCTTTTTTAATTTTAAATAATCTTTCTTTCTCTTTTAATTTTTAAATTTAATTACAATGTTTTGGCGTAGCAGGAAATGGAAAAATTGAGAGTTTGCTTTGGAAAATCGGGCATTCATGGATGGGGCCTCTTTGCTCGTAGAGATATACAAGAAGGAGAGATGGTAACTTTATTAATTTAAGAGTCACTCAAATTTAGATATATTATCTTGCTGCAGTTTATTCTGAAGACATTAAGTTCATGCTTGTTGTGTTTGTATGTAGGTTGTTGAGTATCGTGGTGTGCATGTAAGGCGTAGTGTTGCTGATCTGAGGGAAGCAAAATATCGTTCGGAAGGCAAAGATTGCTATGTGAGTATTATATTTAAGATTTGTTTAAATATCTGTACATGCTTCCAATCTTTCTTGTATTGGTTAATAAGGTGAAGTCTATTTGGTAATTAGTTGAAACGCCTGTCTTGGCAGCTTCATGATTGCTGTTAATATTTGAGTTAATTTTTGCTAATCTTAACACGAAAGGAAATAAAATATGCAGCTGTTCAAGATTAGCGAGGAAGTGGTAGTTGATGCAACAAACACGGGCAATATTGCACGCTTAATAAATCATTCTGTAAGTTATTATAAGTTTACTTTACAGTAATTTCATGAATCTTTTTATTTTATTTTGATTTGTGACCTGTCCCAGAGAGTTGCCCTAATACTTTGTTGGGCATAAAATAAGTAAAGCCGGGAAGTATTGTTCTCCTCAGTAACTTGGCTTTTCTTCCTTCTAAATTTTAACTGCCTTAGGCTGCTAGATTTCCTTAGTCTGGTTTTTATTTATACAGCAGTAATTCCTGTTTTGCCCAAAGAAAGAAGAAAAACGTGGCAAATTTTATACTAGATAATACTACAATGAGCCAAAAACAAAAGGAAAGAAACTGATGTTTAACCTTGACTTGCTTGCTTCAGTGCATGCCAAACTGCTACGCAAGGATAATGAGTCTGGGTGATCAGGAGAGCCGGATTGTTCTTATTGCCAAGACTAATGTTTCTGCTGGTGAAGAACTAACGTACGGTTTGTTGTGTTTGCATTTTTTTTAAACGTGCTCACATGTACAAGCTGCATACATCTTGCATTATCAAGAAGTTGATTAGACTGACATGAATGAACTATTATTTTCCTCTGATTTTGCAACAGGTATGACTACTTGTTCGATCCAGATGAGCGGGATGACCTGAAAGTTCCTTGCCTTTGCAAAGCCCCCAATTGTAGGAGATTTATGAATTAGGTTTAGCTTTTATTTGCTCTTTGAAAAATTGCAGTTACCAAACCACAGTAAATTTGTCCAATTGAGCCATTTTTTAATTTTTTTACTAGTTTAGTATAATTTGTATATCATTATATAAAATAAAATAGATACCTTCAGTGCAAATTAGATGGTGGCATTTTCCTAACTTGCAAGGATGTTCTTCAAATTATTTGACATCTAGAGGCATTTATAGAGGAGCACACATGTTCCATAATACATTTCGAGCATTCCAAGTAAACCCTAACCCATATTTGCTATATCTGATTTGTTTTTCTTCCAAAAATGCAGTATTTGAATTGGCCTTTTCAAAATTAAACCAAAATTGGCTTTTGGGGTTTATTTATTAGGACCCTTCTCCCCTCCATACTATGTTTTTTTTAACGAAATGTGAAACAAATTCCCAATTAGACACGCTAATTATATGGTCCTCCTCACAACAGTAAAATGAACTATTATACCTGTTACATATCGTAGGACTGAGTTTCAGTAGTTTTGTATTCATTATATGAAAAATATTGACAAGTTTCCCTACCTTATTTTAGCAAATCACCCCATTCCTTAAGGTAAAGATTGAATTACGTTTATTTCCTTGTTGACTTTTTTTTTTTTTGTGTGTTTTTACATTAAAAACTTGTTTAATTCATTTATAAGATTTCCAGGGTAAAATGTGGACCTCATTCAAAATTACCCTAGATATTTATAACTAATTATGCATTTATTAATTTGTTTTTCTAAATTCTATATTACAACTTAGCTACTATTACTTTGTGAATTTTGTTACTTAAGTATTTTTTTTTTTTTACATTTTAACATAGTCTCTTTTATTATGTTTTTTTATTGTTTTGTTACAAAGTATTGACGTATCCTTAAAAGATCAAGTTTATTTGTTATCAAATTTTGAAAAATGACGTCATTTTATTAGTTACATGCTGACAAATTGTATATAAATTACGAAATATGATGACAAAAGTGTGAGAAACTCAGATAGTAAAATACGTAAAAAAAATTTAATAGTCAATGTACGGTAAAATTAGTGCTAAAATTAATGAAATAATATTTCATGAATAACTTGCCAATAATTTCAAATTCCCTTGGTTAAGCGAGAAAGGTTTGAGTTATGTTTGTTTTAACTTAAATTTTAAGAGTCTTTTTAAAGAGCTAGAAAAAGTTATTAATTTTAAAAAAATAAGCTAAATGAAATAACAAATGATGTTACATAATTTTAAAATTATATTAACATGCCTTTACATTTTATTACTTTAAGTCGTGTTTTACAAACATCAAATAAATAATTTTGAATATATTTAAATTTATAGCAATTCATAATTTATTTTAAATAATGTCTAAAAATGAATAGATAAATTATTATACATGTTTATTAAATTATATGTACTATATTAGCATTTGTCTGAATTTCATTATTTTTAAATGTTTCATCGGCTAAATTTATTCAAAAAAAGTAAATATAATAGTATTTTTATTTATTATATATTCAATAAGATTTTCATAAATTTTATTAATATGTGAAAACATACATTTATAAAAGCGTGATAGATATATTAAAGAATTATACTTTCTCATAAACATGTAGTTTTGTTTGTTGTGAATAGATTAAGTGTTGGATCATGGTTGATCTAGCAAAAGTAACTATTCATTTTCTTTAATAAATATGATTTTTAATACTGATGTATAATTAATTTTATTTAGATATATTTAAATTATACGATTGTATGACTAATTACTGAAGCAGAACTAAAGTGGTAAGGGGAACGTAATAGTAGCCCAAGATTTTAGTAAATGTAAACATTAATACTTATTAGACATTTAGTTACATATAAGTATTTCCTTTATGATGTTTAATTTTCAGTCATTTGAAAAATTAATATAATTTTTTGTATTAAAAACTCATTTTCTTTATAAATCACATAAAATTGCACAAATATATCACGTGGAAACAATGGATACAATTAAAAGTTGATGGACTAAATCGTACCTCTATGATACCTGAATTGATATGATTAAAACTAACAAAAAATTTAAATAAGAAATTTAGACACCACAATATAACTCATCTTTTTAATTACTAAAAGTTAATGATTCTTGAAAAAAGAGAAAAAAAAAACTAGAAAGTAGGTTTATTTAAAAACTATTTTGTTACAATAAAGATTCAAATTGTGATTTAATTTTTTTATTTTGTTTGAAATGGGAGCTTTTGGCGCGTCTATAAAACGAGGGAATTAAGATCACTAGAACCGTTGTGTTTCAGTACAGAGTTGAGAGGGGGTTGTTGTTCCCGCTTCAGCTTTATAATTTCAGGTAGAAAAAAAGGAGCTATAACAGATTCCTGAAGCAGCATGCGAAAGCGCCTCCAAAACGCTACTTCCTCCGCCGGCGAGATGCAGCCGGAAAAGCGGATCCGCCGGAGCAAAACCATTTGCTCTTGCAACTCTCCCCGTCCTCCGTTTCTCTCTGCTCATTCCACTTTCTCCTGGTTCTTTCTCTCTCTCTCTCTCTCTATATATATATATATATATATATGAATATATATTTCTGAAAATTCAATTGCAAATTATTTAAATTTCAATCACTCAGCTTGTATTTATGAATTCTGCTGTTTATTAAACGCATTCGTATGTTTACTATGCAATTATGCGTTTATTAGTCACGAATTTGAACTGGATTCGGATTTTCATTTAGTTATGGTTTTTGAACCGTTCTACGCGTGATTATAAATGCTTGATTTCTTGTTCCGAGACTCGTTTTTTATCAGCAAAATTAGACTAGTAAAAGAACTGTTGTGTGATCTATTAATTTATACGTTTTATTTTTGCACATCTCCGTGTTTTTTTTTTATTATTATTATTATTATTTTCGCAAGATGCTTTTGAATGCGATCTTACTGAGTTTCGGCTTGTGGATGAACTTCGAATATAGATATAATAATAATTCGCGCGCTGAATCACGTTTGATGACATTTTTGACATAAGAGGAAACGAGTAAGCTTCATCGGTAGGTAATTTGTGATTTCAATAATTTCCTTCATTCTCGAGATTCCAGTTCCATGAGTTTCTAGGCTATCTACATAAAATTGAGACGCTCATTTTCGATTTAAAAATTCAAAACAGCCTAGTCTCTCTTCGAACTCTGTTTAAAGTTTGACCTTCTGAAGTGTTTTTGGTTTCTATGAACTTCTTAAATAGAAAATGTTAAAACTATTCAGAATTTCAGATCGTCATTTTCTATAGCTTTAACTAATATCGATTAATGGATGCCTCTCTGTTTTTTTCCTTCCAATTTCGAATTTGAAAATGCTGAAAAGTTTGAGACCGCGTTAACTGTAGATTCTATTTGTATGTATGAAAGTTTAATTCATAAGTGGAATTTGGAAACTCTGTTTTCTTTTTCATTTCTAGTGCTTTGCTTAGTTACTGTTTCTATTTTTGTCTGAACACCTTATAATTGTGAACGCTGAACGAGAAGGTTCGAAGAAGACATTTGGACAGAGATTGCTAAATTTCTGGATGGAAAATCTCTGGTGATGCTGGCAGCCACAAGCCGATGGTTCCAGCGTGTTATTATGGAGGACGGTATATGGAAGTTCGTGTGCCTGCGTGATCTTCAGGTTCCACCCCCGGAACGCGTGGCATTCAGGTGGTGCAAGCTGTATACGTCAGCCTTTGGTAAGACCTCTCCATTCTTCTTCAATATTCAATCAATCCAGTGGTAACATCGTCCGACTAAATTCGATTTTGAAATGAAATTTCAGATGGAAGCCACTCTTACATGTTCCGTCAAAAAGAGAAACACATCGGTGAGTTGGTTCTTTGGTAGCCACACTTCGTTCCTGTCAGTCCTATTTTTCTGTTTTATATTTGGAAAAGGTTTTGTTAACAACGCAAACACTAACACCATTCCACAATCCTTTATAATAATATTATAATATTTTAAATTTTAAATTACAAATTAAAATTAAAATATAAAAATATTAATTTAATTGTTTGTTAAGTATATGTTTGGCTTTACATTTTTAAACAATGAAATTAGAGGTATGAATTTTTTTAACTGGATGGTAAACTTTCACATTCATAAAAGAAAACGCAAAAGACACGTAATGAGTTTGGCTATTATTTAATCTTTTCTATAATAAGTAAGTTTTATAACACAACACTGATTTAAGAAAGATAAGAAGTATATTAAAAAATGTATAATACAGTAATTTTTATAAAAAATAAAAAATATCAGTTACTTTTCTTAATTTGTTTAACAAAACCATTGACTTAAAATGAAATGAAAAAAAAAGTTATTGTTTAAGTGGAGTAAGTCATAGTTCTCTAGTTAAATCATTTTTGTAAACTTTTAAATTTAATTCGTTGTTACTTTTAAAAATTTTCCAGTGTTTTTAATATCAAAATTTAATAAATATGTTAATTTGATTTTGGTATTTTTTACTTTTAAATTAACGTATTTACATATATAAAGTGAGACGTTTTTTTTAGTTATATTAGTTCGTGAAACTATAAAAAAGCTAACACTGTTTATTCAATAAAAATGAATTTATTCTACAAATAATTTATTAATATTAGATATAAAAAAAACATCATTTTTTATATCAATCTCAATTTAGAAAAAACCTATAATTAATCCTTAAATAGAATCGACTTTATGGAATTCATACTAACTTTTAGTAACCACACAAATATTAACCCCATTCTACTCTTAAAAAATGTTAGAGTAACTTTATTTTTACAACAACTTCTACAACAATATATATATATATATATATATATATATATATATATATCTTTCAAATTTATTTATAAAGTTGTATTATTTTTTTATGAATTTGTATTGTTTTAAGAATTTAATATTAGTTATTTTATTATAATAATACTTTTGAAATTTTGAATTTTAAAATTACATTAACTTTATTTTTTATTTTATATATTAGTATTTGTTAGTGGTAATAATTTGAAATTTATGATAAATTTGTCAAATTATATTAGATATATATACCATTTTTTTTTATTAAAGATCGAATCAATAGCCAACCATTTGATTATTAAGCTTGTGCCTAGACCGGTGGGCCGGTTCTCACAAGACTAAGTTGACACAATGACTGTTGGTGGATGAACAGCTCCAGATTTTTCTTCATTATCACATGATATTCTATTTTATTTTAAAATTAATCTTCAATTTCTTTTAGTGAATCAATTTATATCAACAGAGCAGAAAAGTCTATGAATGCAATCTCTTGAACTGATCGGAGACCATTAACCACTTCTAGCACCTATTCTTCATCCTCTGTGCCGATTTCTTAGTGTATGTCTTTCTAGAATTTACCCAACCACTAACTGAGTCTTTCTTAAAGTGCATATATTTTTGGACTAAAGCAGAAGTTCAGTTAACAGAAGATTTGTTACAGGCGCAAAATGTGCAGCTTCAATGTCTTAGATTTAGAAAATTATCGATGTTGTAACTTTTTATTTATATCATGTACCATCAGATTGGATGCGTATCGGCGCCTTTTCTTTTGATTCTTCTGTAGCCGTCCTGGCAGAGAGAATGAGTCTTCCGGGGAAGATACGGAAAGGAGAAAGCATTGAAAAGTTGTTGCGGTCTCAAGGTTGTTGCGTGCTAGACAACGTTAAATCTGGAATCTGGATAGCTGGTAACTTCCAAGTTAACTTTTACACTAGGATTATGAGATGATACTTGAAGTGAATATGTCAACATATTATCTCAGTTGTGTTTAATTAATTTCATTTGTTTATTATGGTTAAATTTTCAGACCTACAGCTAGTAAGATGCCCGGTTTGTGACCTCAATACGTGCGACGGTAATTTGAATACAATCCGCAGAGCCCTGCATATCCATAATCCCTTTGACTGCCATTGCCTTCTAATTTGGACAACACAATAATACTCCCATGAATTTATATCACTGATCATTGTGTTGCACAGCAAGGATTTGTCATTAAGAGAAGCGAGATTAAACTTAAATTGACAGGTTTCTCCCACTTATATAGGAACAATGCAGACGTTAGATGCAAGGCACATAGAACTATTCCTCTGTGAAGGCTACCGAAATGGGAGCTGGGATTACCAGCTTGTAGGATCTCATGATATAAAAAAACGAGCTGATGGGGCTGCTGGCTCCATTTTTGACATTAAACACCTGGGGGATTCTTCAACGTCGGGTAAATCTTGATACTTCAGTCGGCTTACTCCGTAACCCTGTCAAATTTTTTTTTGACAATAAACCTTGGTCTATCGTCTGTACATAAAGAAATCACCTTTTGTTTGTCGCACAGATCCATAATTATAAAATTGTGTTTTGTAAGTAGTTTTAATTACAGATAGGCGAGCGAAGAGTGAGTCCATAGATAATCCACAAACGAACTTCGATAACAATATCATGATGCCTCAGAATGATTCTGGGTCTAGATTATGAGCATTTCAGTAAATTACTTCATGTTCTAATTTTTTTTATTGCCTACTACTTTCTAGAAGACTGTTAACTCGAGACATTAACACATTAAACAATCTGTTTTGATTTCCAAATTAAATGGCAGCGGTATTTGATTACAAGTCATGGATTGGAAGAGCAAATGACTGGCAACCCAAGGCTATGATTGCTTTCCATGCCGTAGCTGTGAATACTAATTTACAAGAAAATGAAGGTGAGAAGCTTTTTCTTGACAGCTTTCTGTATCAATTACTTGAAAAATCTGGGCAAAATTGAATCCCAGATTTCCTTTTTCGAATTTCCTTAGCAATTTCACTGGTCGGTGTAGTAACTCATTTTCACTTCTTTCCTTTGCTTATAGTCTTCTCTTGTTTTTCTTTTTCAATACATGCAGGTCTTCATGTGAAATACCATGCTATGAGGGAAGGGGCCGACGGAGAAGTTGTTTCTATTAGAATCTCTCAACAGCTCCTGTGATTCATCTCCAACCTGTCTTTTGAGAGGAGCAGGGGTTGGGTAGTTATTTTCTAGCTTTTAAAATGTCTTCTCGGCATTATTATACAAGTCTACATTCTAGGACCCGAAAACAACTATTCTATAATCCTCCATTAATTTTCCACATGTAGCTCTGGTTTAAGCATTGAAATATAATGACAAATAATATTTCCCAATGGAAAGTTGCAAATTGGTGATGACCAAGCATTATTATTTTTGTATGGAAGTATAGAAAGTATTCTGTAGATCTTGATCCATCTGCTCCCATGAAAGAGAATGATTTGTGCAGTGTGCTGGAAACAAACTAACGAAATCCGAATAACTTAATGATCATCGGTGAGGAACTGAGGATTTTGAATATTCTCCCCCAGAATGGCTGATGTGACAAGAACAGGAATTATATTATAATGTTCTTAAGTCATACCTTCTTTATATCTCTATTAGTTTCTTACACTGTACCAATATAAAATGCAAAATGATTTTCAACGTTGCTTTTAAATTTGGATAGACTTTAAGATTAAAATACGGTTTCTTCTTCTTATAACCATGTCCGTTCCCTTCCTACCGAAGACTTTTACATCTCAAAAATAATGGGCATCTTAGAAGTCCTTTTTCCCTTCTTCATCTTTCCTGTCATATATGCCTCTAGTGATTGCCGATTTTCTTTTTGTGGCAGCAATGGTATCATTATTCGTTTCCCCTTTCAACAAGAAGGTAAGCAAAATCCTTATTGTGGCTATCCTGGTTTCAACTTAATTTGCACGAATAATAGCAAAACAGTGCTAAAACTTCCTTATTCTGGGCTATTCTACGTGCGCAACATTAACTACCTCACACAAAAGATACAAGTCTACGACCCAGATGATTGCCTCCCCAAACGTCTTCTCAGCCTCAATGTCTCAGCCTCTCCTTTTAGTCCCACTTTTACTCGTAACTACACCTTCTTAAGCTGCCCATTAAAGAACGCAGGATCACAATTCATTCCCATTGACTGCCTCAGTAATTCCACACATTTTGTATCAGCTGTCCTCTCACTTAGTTTGCCCAATCCATTACCTGCATCTTGCCATGTTATTACCAGTCTTTTTGTCCCAGTTGCAGGACCAGAGCAGCGCTTTGAGGGTAATTTCAAAGGTGAGTTTAGTGAAGATCTTGCATTAACATGGGATAGACCTGACTGTAGATATTGTGAAGCACAAGAACAATTATGTGGGTTTGATCGAAACAACAACAATCAACTCTTCTGTTTCTCTTACCAAACAGGTAAAGATCTTTTATATGGATTTACATAAACTTCATACACCGAAGCTCTAGATGACGTAACATGTACAAAGAACTAAAAGAAATAACTTAAGTGATTATCACAGGAGTGCTATCTATCATAGTTGGTCACATGTTGAAGTTACTGGGAAAAAAATATTTTGGTCAATGGTTTTACGTGGTATTCACGATGTCTGCCTAATTATTGTTTTGTTTACCTTTGAGTAGTTGACTTTATTATTAGAACTGCATGCAGACATTAAATTAAAACCAAGGGAAATAATGCTTTTTTTTAGAAAAATCAAAAGCAAGATAGGCAAGTGTAATGTGCATATCTGCATTCAAAAGGTTAAATTATCTTCACTTATAGATGTATGGTACATGTCAATCCTTTTTATTCAATTATTACTTGGTACTCATTAGATTTTAGAGTAAATTAAAACAACTCCATTTTATTTGTTTCACGTTATGTATAACTTGCTTGACTTGAAAAAAAATGATTAGAAACAATATTAAGTAAATTTCTTCGAGTCAAAACTAATATTTCAAAGGTTTGGTACTGAGTTTTAACAGTCTAAAGAATAAATCTGTAGGTTCAAATTGAATAATGTTTTGTTCTAGGTTATAATATCAAAAGCTGGATTAAAGCAGCCCAACTCTTAGGACAAAGATTTCTCTCTATTAATCGATTTGCTGTTACTGATGACATTTCCTAACAAACAAGGATCCTCTGCAGTCCCATTTTCAGATTTCACAATTAATAACCATTCTAAAACAGACAATCTTATATATTGTGTTTTCTTTCTGGCTTAATGTTCAGGTGCATCAAAACAAGGAATCCAAATCTTCAGAATCATTACATTAAGCGTTGTTGGACCAGCAGCAATCTTTGCAATTGTGATGGCATGTTGCGTGTGCTACAAGGACAGACTAACCAACATTCGTAACAATGCTATTGCAAGATCTGCACCAGCCACAATATTACCATCACCAGAGATTGTTACCACTGGTTTGGACGAGTCCACCATTGAGTCCTATGAGAAGGTAGTGCTTGGAGAGAGTAGAAGAGTTCCTGGACCCAACAATGGTTGCTGTTGGATATGCTTATCAGAATACAATAGCAAAGAGACAATAAGATGTATTCCTGAATGCGAACACTGCTTCCATGCAGATTGCATAGACGAGTGGCTTCGCATCAATACCACGTGCCCAGTTTGTCGTAACTCTCCCTCTCCTTCTCCTTCTCCTCGTGTTACCTCCATTAACCCCTAAACATCATCAACGATTTTCTTTCGCAGATGAATCACATTCTTGGCAAGACCAATGTTTATGTATCCACTGGTAATGTGTGAGAATTTAAACAAAAAAAATGTGAAGTTAGTGTTGCAAAAAGAATAATTATCTGTTGATATTTTTAATTTTTTATTAAATGTTCAGATATAGATGTACACCTGAATGAATTTATAAATTTTTTTAATCATTAACTTTCAAACTCAAATGTAAAAATTGAGTTTGATAGTTACGTTATTCAAGGCTATATTATTATTTTCAGTGTTGTAATTATTTTCGCAGAGTTTTGCTATGAAAAGCATTTATTAATGTATTTCCAAAAGGATTTTATTATAAAATAATTATTCTAATTAAACATTATCGTTAGTAACTAAAATTAATCAAGAAAAAAAAATTGCGTACACAACTTAAAGTTTAAACACAATTGATATATCCTTTCATTTATTTAAACACAACAGCTAGCATAGAGCGAAGCTTATAAAGGGGATATTTTACTGCATATAAAAATCCTCGAGCATCCTATTTCACTTTAAAATGAGATATCTTAAAATATAATTCTTATTTTACAAGATATCTTTCATTTAGTTTGGGGACTCATAAAATATAGGCTCTGTACCTTCATAAACATAAACATAAAAGTTTCCATTTGGCCTGTTAATAATTTCATAATTACATAATATATAACTCATTTTTTATTTCTGAATTATTCAATTTAGAATTATTTTTTCTTTAAGATTATACAATCCAAAATTTAATTTTCTTTATTAAAAGAATTTAAATGGCACAATCCAGAATGATACCATCCAAAAGAAAAATAATGACTTTTTACAGTATAATTTGAAACCTTTTTTTATAAAAACAATGACTTTCGGATTTGCAATATGAAAACTTCTTTTTAGAAAAATAATGACTTTCAGATTTACCATACAAAAAAGGTAAAATGAAAATTTTCATGTTTATGGAAGTGCAAAATAAATCTATGGAGGTGCAAGAAGAGTTTGCCAAAAATATAACAAGTCCAACAATGATAAAGAATGTGGAGTTGCATGCTGCACCCCTATGTAAAAATGATAAAATTGTCTAAAAAAAATACATTATAAATTACACATTCTATATTTTCTGAACATATTTCGCAATGTATAAAAAATGAATGCCATAACACAAATTATGTAATCCAGATTCTATGTTATAAAAAATGAAAAATACATTCTGAAATCAACCTTTTAAAATATAAATTTTGTATTTAAAATACACATTTCATAATATAAAATATATTTTAAAATACAAATTGTATTTTAAATTATATTTTAAAATGTACAATTTAAAAACAAAAATATTACTTTTAATGGTCTGGAATGTCAAATCTAAAGTGAAACTGAAAGTGCAAAAATGAAAACCTACTGATAATTTATTTTCAAGATGATAGATTTGAAATTTTATGGGGTACAGAATGCAATACCCTAAGGAACGAAGAGTACTATTCAGTCCACATAAGCCCAACAACGTGCATTCTCCGGCTGCCCAAAACAAAAAAAAATCAGAACAACTAATGGACTGTTTCTTCCTGCACCTCCATACCTTCTTCTCTCACCTCCATAAATTTTCGAATTTCCAAAAATGCTCATCTATAATATTCCAAATTACATAATCTGGAAGTCATTTCTCAAATTGTTAATTAACTTCCGGATTATATAATTTAAAATGATTACTTTATGGATTACATAATTCGGAAGTTTTATTTAGTTTATGGATTATGTAATTTGGAAGTCTTTTTTCAAATGAGTTTTAGAATTACATAATCCAGAAACTACTATGGGGTGACACAAGAAGAATAAAAATATTTTTTCATGTTGTGTATGGAGGTGCCAGAAGAAGATATGGAGGTGCAGGAAGAAATAGTCCAACTAATGTTAAATAAACACAAACAAAACCATAAGAAAAGGTAAATAACATTCTAAACTTACCCCCAAACTTTCTAAGTTGACCTTAGAATTTTCAATTTTTTTTGACAAAAATAGATTCATCTGAAAATGTGTTTTTCACGTGTATTCAAAATGTAAGGAAAAAAATGATGAAGAGAAGGAATAATGTAGTTAAAACTTAGAAACAATTTGAGTAAAGATTAACACTAAAGAGTTATGTGAAGAATATAAAAAGGATCCAAAAAGTTAAACGAGGATAGGAAATTATATAATACAAGTACTTGATATTAAATTAACTATTAAAAAGAAAGATTATTAGGAAATTAAATACAAATGATTTTTTTTAATTAGTATTTTTGTTGCCCCTAAAGTTTTACAACTTCTATATATATAAATGTGTTTCAGCTGTTATTTTATTCTACATAAATATTATATTACACTTTGTCAAAATTTTACTTGTTATTATTCCCATAAAATATATTCACTATTATTTCAACCTTTTTGGTAATGTCTTTTTATTTCTAGTTTGTCCAACGAATAATTTTATCTCAATATACAACTTCCTAAGGTAAACAAACTTAAATACTATTTGTACGAGAGCAAAAGATAATTTTTCTTTGCAGAGGTTTAGGGTTTCATTTATAATTTTGAATAAAAATAATATAAATTACAAATTTGTATGAAAGAAAGACAAACATAAATAAATAATATTAAAACTACATTAAATATTTATTAATTAAATTTTAAAATTACAATATTTTGAATCAAATAACTGTCTTACCTATATAACAGTTAAAAAAAAACAAGAATAATAAATATAAGTAGATTTTAATAATATCACGGATCCAGGTTTTGCTTGATAAATTGTTAAAATTTATATTTTTTTTATGAACATGTGTTAGATTAGATTGTGTACCGTGTTAGTATTTTTAAAAATTTAACTTTTAAAGCATTATTTCTTCATAGTAGTTTATACAAAAACAATAATTAAATAATACGTATATACATATATAAGTATATATAATATTGAATAAGTTATTAAACTTCACAACTCACCAAATATTCAATATGTAATAATATGTTTTAGATTTGATTTTTATTTAGATATCATTATACATTGGATAGTGATTTGTGTATTTGGTTCAATATCTTAATAAAAAAAAATCTACAATCATTATTTATCTTTTTAAAAATAACAATTTAATAAGTTTAACTATATGCTGTTATACATCTCAAACTTATTTAATAATTAAAATTTTAAAATTTATATAAATATTAAACATTGTGGGTTATCTATAGTTTGATATCTTATAAAGAAATTTAATATTTATTATGTCTTAAAATATACGTGATGAATAGAATGAACTTCAAAACTAGGCAGAAAAATGAAAGTATTGGGACTATAATTCTTTGCTTTATTTTGTATTTTTGTTTACACTTACGATGGTGTTTGATTATGTGGCTTTTATTCATAAAACGCGTTTAACGTAACACTCATATCGCTCTTGCCTTGAGGTCAAAATTATACTACTCTCAACACCAAATCTTTTACAATTAATTAAAAATATGGAAAAATATAAATTAACTTGAAAAATACAATAAAAATTACAAAAGTATTAAAAATAATAAAAAAGAGATAAAAGTTAAAAAAATAGAAAATGATGTTTTACTGATAAAAAAAGTATGTATTTATTATTTAGTTTGATAAAATTTTAAAAACTAAAAAACTATATTTTCGTTTCTATTATTTTAAATATGTTTAACAGTTTAAAAAAATATAGTATAAATAGTACAATTTACAGTAAAAATGTGAGGATTCCATCTTACTAATCAAACATTATACTAAGGATTTTCGAATTTCACTTTACAAACACATAACAAAACATGTTTCCACGATGAAGGGATAACTAGGATTAGACAATAAAACTTTATCCAACAATTACCTTTTGGAAGAAAGAATTGTAAATATGAAAGAAAAAAGTAAATGGTTACTTTTTAAGATCTAAAAATTCAACTTTCAACGGTGCTCTGTACAAGTAAATTATCTACTATTTGGCAGAAAGGGCAAGAGATACCATCTAGTAAGAAAGGACAGTGCAACAAAATTCTTGGTATATATTCTCAGGTTACAATCATGCTAATTTGATGCTAGATCTAGACCATCACCTAGAAACATGACATAAAATAGGACGCACTGCAGCTTTGAAGTCATCATAAAACCTTTGCTCAGAAAATCTCTTTGCCCTTCTCCTTGCAGCTGCAGCCATCTTAAGTCTCTCCACCTCAGGCATAGTTACTGTCTTCACCAGGGCGTCTGCATATTCTTCAACAGTGCAGGCAAGAAATCCTGTTTGCTGTCCATCTTCATCTAGCACAATGTCCATTTTTGGGCCAGCAGAATTATGAGCTGACATGCAAATATTGCAAGAATAATTAATGCATGCAAGAGATGCCAAAATAGACAAAAAAAGGGAACATTTGCCAAAAGGTGCAATTGCACATAAGCCTACCAATTGGGATAGCACCAGCAGCCATGTATTCTACAACACTAATGCCAAAATGCTCATCTGTCATTGAATGAATGCCAGCAACAGCACCCCCTAAAAGTCCCACCAAATCTCTGTAGGTTGAGGCAAGCATCATATGTATTAGTAGAAGGACAGCATTTAAAATTTAGGTTCTGAAATTACAAATATAATCTAAATAATTGATAGACAATTACAAAAATGAATTCATGTGATAAAAGTGATAAACTAATTTTAGTGAAAGAATTGTTAGTCATTTATCCAGAATTCTTGGCTAATTCAAAACCCAATTAACGATCCATGCAATCGACTTCTTCAGGTGGTTTCCCAGCCACATAATGTGCATCTCAACCCAGCTCAAAGGCTCATTAACACCCAAGTACAAAGGGTTATTTTTCAAATTGCTTATTTTCAACAAAAACAACTGAAATTTCTTACAAGGAAAGTCTTTGCAGCCCTATCAACTTGGCCATAGATCTTGATGATTTTAAAATTACAGAAAAACTGAACAAGTCTATATCGTAAGAATAATATAGTCTGAGAGACAGAATTAGTTCACTAAAATTGTGAAATACCCTACAAAAAATGGTTCTATACAGACTTATCCTTCCTAGTTCAAAAAATTTAGATTAAGGATTCTAACTAGCTTTATAAATTAAAATATTGATCACATCCCTACTCCTCTCCAACACAACTAATGACAAAACTAGCTATATAAGATAAATACAATCATATACATTAAGTTTCCAGTAATGATGCATAAGTAAGGCTGCTTTTTATACAGCTAAAATGTAGATGAACAAATATGCAGATAACACGGTTAAAGACAATATTATTTCTAAGAAAACGCTGATAAAATATGCTAAACCAACCTTAGATCAGACTTTCTGTCTTTCATTTAATGTTACTGAAGTATTATGTTTCTTTTTTTCATGGTTTCACTTTTAAGTCATTTGAGTGGTTCTAACAAGTTAGGTTCTTTACCTTCATTAAAATGAAAATTTTCAAGTTCCTTTTTTATTCGATCTAGGTGATTATTTGTGGGAGTGTTGATGACATGCATGGAAGAAAGTTCACAAACAGGAAAAGGTCAATTCTGGCTTGTCATCATTCAAACTCCTAAATCTAACAGCTCACACAGGGGGAGTGTTTCATATCTTCTGGACACCCAATGAAGAACAAGTTTTCTTAAAGATTTCTTTCTTCCAAAGCTGATTTCTCTTACAGTTCTGACATTACTTGCATGGGATCAAGTAATTGATCTTCTATTTCCTTGGCTTGAATGCAATATCTATACTTCCTCAACATCCAGCCCAACTTTATTGGATTTTTCTCTAAAAAAAGCTCTTTTAAAAAGTTAACTTTAATAGGGCTTTTGTAGAAGCTAATTAGAGAAACTTTTACTTTCAAGGAGAAAAGATGGTTAAAAAAGCTACAGATCAGACACAACTTCAATGCTTTCAATACTGATGGATTGCTGTGATGTTCGAGTAGAGATTGGGAAACTGTGACATGTCCTTACTTTTTATGATAAATACCACATCCTTGTATAATTCAAGAAATAGAGGTTGCTAGTTATGTGGTTGCACTTGAGGAATTCCTTATCCAGTTTAGGAATTTTCTTTATGGATTTAAAGTAAGTGATTGGTTAATGGTAAAGAGCTACAAGTCGGTTAAGGAGGACTCTAGGTATCGGCTATTAATTAAGTTTTGAAACTTTAAACATCAGCTTGAAATTTGGATTTAGGAAAACAAACCAAGGGCAATCAAGATTCCAGTTTTTTGCCGAGAATTTCTATAGATCCTTCGGTGAAACATTAGATTTTGCTCTGTTTTTACTTTAATTCTCTTTCAATTTCAGAAACACTTTTGTGAATAGTTGTTTAGAGCTAGCTCCCTCTAACCCAATTTTGCAGTCTAAATGGTATTAAACATAGTAAATTGATAGGTGGTGTCCAGCCATCTCTTTATGCCTTTACCATTTCATTTAAAGTTTCTTTAGTTAATCAGTAGATAATCCAATAGAATGTCAAGTATAATAATAAATAGACCAAACAAAAATGTCTGAATTTGCACATCGCTAGCCGGACTAGTAACTACCATATGGCAATAACTAAGGGATAAAAGGTATGCATTCTACAAAATAATACTTTTTTAAGTATTTTATACTGCAGAGAACATGTTTCTTATGATCATTAAAATTAGAAGGAGGGAGGAAAATTTGAAAATCCACTGGGACTAACCTGTATGTTACATTCTTGTGAAATTCCACTTGTTCACTAATATTCAGCTCAATTGCTTTCTTTTTTAACATTTGAAGTCTGTCATCATCTGACTTATTTCTACAGCTACCCACAATTTGTAACTTAGGTTTTGGCAAGGTAGGATCTAATCTCTTAATGGCAGCTGAAAAAGCCTCTAGTTGGAGAGTGTGTGCCTACATTTAAATGAAAAAAATGTCAAATTGGTTTAACCAACAAAGGCTCAAACGAGCCAAATAAAAAGGTTGTACCTTTTGTTCACAAAATTCTTAGGAATATGCCCACCTTCTCCGGTCGAAATTGTGCAACAGATATTATCACAGGAATTTCTGTTGATCGTTCCAAGGGAAGTACCTGTTTATATTGCCACCTGTTAGAATTTCTTGGTGATTACCGAACTATGTAAAAAAAACACAAACACACTACACACATAGTATCATCCTCATATTGAGAGTTGACATTAAACTCAAGTTTTAAACATTTGGTAAAGATACACATACTACACCAGGAGGAAACATAGAAGAAACAGATCATAACAGACTTCACTGCCACAAAGTAACAAGCAATATAGTAAAGCTATACACCCAACCCAAAGAAATATGCAAAACATGAACTAGATAATATGATAACGTTTCTAGGACTATAAATAACAAATTGCAAACCTGGAGTCCAGAAGTATCACAAGGAGGATAAACTCGCTTAATACGATCTGGAACTCTCCAAAGATTTTCAATATGGGATTTGGTCCAAGATGAATTGACCATAGCCAGGTGTGCACATGATCCTGCAATCCCATACAAGCAGCTGAAGAATGTATAATAGACTATCTTGCATCTTGAAAGCCAAACACTGCAAGAAAAAGAAAAAAACTGTTAGATTCCTTAAAACATGAAAGAGACAAAATAGAGTGTGAATTTAGTGCAAATTATAGCATAGAAGTGTCTATGCACTGAAGGGTATGGGGAAGCATGCAAAGGTGAACTTTCACATGAAAAAGCTTCAACTTTACCAATATCTATACCAAAATACTTTTAAAAAGATTGACTCCCTTCTACCCTTGGGCGCAAAACAAATTGGATGCGGAATAATATTCAAATTTAAGTCATATTGAAACGACAAAACTGATGCCATTTAACAGGTGAGGAAAGCTTGTGAAGTATGACTAGACTATAAGTGGCAACAAAATGTACAAATCCGATAGTTTGAAGAAATCAAACCTTTTTGTAATTAAGGCATCATTATTATACATCAAGCTGCGCTCACGAACACGAGATAGCATGTCTGAACTGATAGTAGGATAATGTGTATAGCAAATAACTTTACATCCAAATAACCGGGCTAATGGATATGTAAAAGCATATCCACTTGTGTCAAAGTAATATAAAGGAGTAAGCTTGCACAAAGCCTCCCAAGCAAGATACATAGAACCCAGACTTTGACCAATCATTGTAAAGTGCGGATAAGTGGTTTCTTCGATCCACTTTCTCTTGTACAAATGAACCACCTGAAACCAGGATAACAAGATACACAGGTTTAAGCTTTTATACAAATCAAGTATATTCTTGCACAATTGGCGCCAAAAAAATAAATACCATTACAACAATATTTCTTTACATTATATAGTCATCACATTATCTTATTCCATGGCTAAATCATCCCTCATCCCCTCCTTCCTATCGTCTACTAAACCTGCTAAGCAAGCAATGCTATGTTTTACCACCTTTCTCTGGCTCACTTCCACCTAAAAGTGAGGAATACAGTTCAAGAGGAGCCAAAGGTCCAAGATCAGTTTGCAACTTACGGTTGTAAATGAAGAGTATTGGCTTTCTTCCCTTCAGAATTTCCGTATTTTGTATCATCAGAATAGTCCAACAAGAAGCAAAGCTATCAGGAAATGGCCTCTTTTTTTTTTCCGGATAATCAGGCCCTTATTTGTAAATTGAGAGCTTAAATAGTTGAGCCTTAGAATCTACATCATTGGTGTTTTAGGTACTTTAGCAAAACAATAAATACTTGATTGAGCAACGTGAGGTTCCAGACAATTCTAGAATCACCTGGGTCTATGAACAGAACGTCTATGTAAATTTGAACATAGTTCAGTTCATTCATAAAATATCTTCTGGTCCACCACTGTACTAAAACAGAACACCTCTTTGAGTCATTCTTCCAAGAGTACAGCTCTGATCAC
>Ga0123342_1001462_pt1 | contig 39770 bp, 28 predicted proteins | sample Turbeawhitnodule_FD_89960 | JGI IMG/M metagenome (GOLD analysis project Ga0123342, IMG submission 89960) | Root nodule microbial communities of legume samples collected from Mexico - Turtle bean Mexico white nodule | ecosystem: Host-associated > Plants > Roots > Nodule | place: Mexico: Nepantla...
AAATTATTTATATTATTTGACTTATTTAAAATTTATATAATTATTTTTAAATTATTTAATTATTTCAAAATAATTACATTACTTATACCTTTTTATATTTTAATATAAATGACATTAAAAAAATGACATTAAAAAAATAAACAGGTTTAAAAAATGTAATATTTGAATTGTGATAAAAAAAATTATTACTTCAGAAAAAAATAAAATAATTGTGATATACGATTATCCAATTTTTTGTTCCTTAAAACTAACACTCTTAGAAAATTATGTATCAAATTAATTTTTTACATTACATTACTTACAACCCAATATATAAACAATAAAATTTTAAAAAAAAATTATGATAGGACAGAAGTCGTGGCAAGTTGTCACGACTCGAGTATGACAGGACAAAAGTTGTGTTAAGTTGGCACGACTTCATTATGACATGACAGAGTCGTGTCAAATTGGAACGATTTGTGCATATGAAGTCGTGCCAAATTGGCACGACTTGCCTAAATTTATAATTATTTTTAAATGGACACCATTTTGATAAAAAAAAAAAACCATCATGATAAAAAAACCTTTTAGTTTACCAGTAACAGTTTGTATCAAAGTTGTTTTATATATATATATATATATATATATATATATATTATATTCTATCATTTAAGAATTAATGTCAAGAATAATTTAAATATATTTATTTTTTAATAATTTAATATATTTTTTAAGAACAAAATCAGAATAGACTTTCAAATTATAAAATTAATAATATTTCAGATGGGGTTCATGAGATAAGATTATTTATCTTATTTATGGAAATATGTGGTTAGCCAAATGAAACCTCATTCCAATAATATAATGTAGTGTTATATATATATATATATATATATATATATATATTAGTTTAAATGTTTCAACTAAAATAAGTAATGTAAGATTTCTATTTATAATTTTTTAAGAGATAAAAATTATATTTACTTACATACTAATAATATGTTTGGCTAATTATTTATCAAGTATACTCGCAATACTTACTTGAAACTTCTATTTTCTGTGTTGAATATAGCTTGTGTTTTTAATCTTTTCAATATACCCTTATGCTTAATCAATCCAAAACTACTACCTTTGACATTTCTCTGCAATCACATTCAATAAGTTTTAACAATTAGAACAAAAAAACCAAACAAAGCATAATAAGATGGATGAAAAGAATGAGTAATACTGTTACATTGTAGTACTATAAAGCAGGGTGAGATTTATTTGAAATGCATAGATAGATAGATAGATAGATGTCTGTGTTAACTGCAAAGCTGTGGAAACAGCATAATCTATGGGCAAATGTTGAGTCTGATCTTGGCTGAAAAGAGTTTGCAAATGGAATCCCTTTGGTGTTTCGGAAACTTTGTTTGTTCACCTTAGTTTTCAAGCACATGGATTCTCTGCAACTTTCTGACCGTCGAAGTGTGGACAAACTTCTTAACCCTTTTTCTCTCAGCTTTGCAATGCAAGAATCTCTGACTCTCTCAGCTTTTCTTTTATTTGCATTTTCGCGTCTACTCCTATTTCCGACCGTCTTATTACCAAATCACCAACTCCTTTCTCTTTTTGTCTTTCAACTTTCTTCACGCGCCTCCCCTCCCCCGTGTCCCCACGCTCCCTCCACTTGAGGCTCTAAACGCTCCTTGACTCACACGCGCGCCCCTTCATCCTCTTCCATTAACTTTCATGGGTTGTTACAACATTGTAGTGAATGATACCCATCAGAACCAGGTAAAACTAAAATGTTTTTTTTTTTTCTTTTTGCAAGGGGCATTCACGTGCCATTCTATTTTCTTTTATTTATTTTAATTAATTTATCAACCAATCCAAAATTAACACAGTTTTTTAATTACTTGAAAAGCTGATTTTTTAAATTATACCACAGAATGTTATTTTACTTTTAACTAGTACCTTGTCCTTGTTACTAAAACACTAGAAACAATTACATATTTGTCTCTTTCTCTCACATTAATGGTTTAATGTGAAATGAAAATAATGTGTTATATTGATTTGGTATAATACATTATTCTTTCAACTTTTAATAATTCAACTTTCATTAGATAAAGTGTTTATGAGTATGGACAAACGAAATTATTAATAATTCAAATATGAAACTATAAGCCCATTTTATATTTACACGGATCACAATTTTTGGATTAAATATATTCACGTGAGAAACTCCTATTTTTTTCGTATAAAAAAAGTCTTACTTGTAATACATCTGTTATTTTTTTTATGGATAAAGATTAGTTATTTGTTAGGAGTATTCAAATTCATGGTTTATCTCCTTCCCTTTGTGTTTTATCATCAAATAATAATTTTCAAACTCGATCAAAACTAGTTCGGACACACAGATTGAGAGTTAGTTATTTTATTATAATTAAATTGTGATTGATAAAGTACTATAATAGTTATAAATTTATAAATACAATATTATTATAAACAGTTTTATATTATTAAAATAAAAATTGTAAAAATTATTGACGTTTAATGTACACGTTTAAAAAATATTTAAAGTACGCATGAAACTTCGAATAAAAAACTAATTATATTACCCGGTTTAACTTTTAATAAAATAGAATATTGTTGTTAACAATAGTTATTTATACTTATATATAAAAGATTATTTTTCATAGTTATTCTTTTATATATATATATATATTTTTTTATTCTTATTAATCTATCTTATTTTATTATTTTATCTTTTAAATTTTAAAATTATGAAAATAAGTATTTTGTCATTTATATAAATCACCTAAAAATAAATTATTTTTTAATTTTTTATATTAATGTTAAAAGTTATTTTTAAAATGTTAAAAGTTATTTTTACATACAACCTAATCATCACTTTTTAGTCCATATTTTAAGGATTTAAGTCCAATTTTGTTGGAGAATAATTTTATGGAAAATAATAAAAAGGTAACGAGAAAAAAAGAAGAAAGAGAAAAAAAATACTTTTCCTTATTTTTTTTTCTTTTACATATTATTTTCTATTTTTTAATTTCGGTTCATCTAAAGTTATTTGGTTTGTATAAATTCATAAAATAAAATATTTGTGTAAGTTTTTTTGTGATGATATTAAATTTCTAAAGTTAACAAAAAAATAATTTATAAATTTATTCTAGAATTAAAATTAAAAAAATACGGATACATAGAAAAAAAAATACACTTATATTTTCGTAATATATATAATATAACTAATAAGGAGAAAACTAGTATGTATAATATAACTAATAAAGGACAAAACGATAAATTAATACATTGTGAAATTATAAAAATAAAAATTAACTTTTAATATGAAAACAAACTTATATATTTTATAGTATAAAATTTGATAATATCAGTAAAATAATTTATACCGGTGTGTTTCTCGTTAAATATGTGCTCTATTTTACCTTAAAACATTTTAATTTTGAGTTTAAATGAAAATAAAATTTTGGGAAAAATCCTTTCAGAGTTTTCACTTTATCTTTTATGGTGATTGATTTTCGCTTATTCTAAAATGCTATTTTGTTTTTAAATTATAAAATTAGTTAATAAATTGATCTTTCATCCAGTCAAATCCACCTGTCCAAGCCCTCAATATATTGCAGAAATTAATAAAATATATTATGTATTATATATATGTCCATTTAAAAAATAATAAAAAATAATACAAAGAACTAATGAAAATACACATGCTAAATTCATCAATATTATTTTTTTCAATTGAGACACATATATAATTAAACATGATATTACAATAATCATTCACTCATTATCAATCAATTGATGAATAGATTAATAAGGTCAATATATTATCTAATTTCAGTAGATTTTCTCAATAATTTATTTTTTGTTTTGTGAAATTTGATTTTTCCAATAAAGCAACTATTTGTCTCTGTACTGTTGGAGAGTCAATGCTCTGAATAGTAAGCACGAGGCTTTCTTGTGAACATTTCTCTATATTGGATTCTAAATGCTAATTAAGACACGTGATTACATACTACAATAATATAAATAAGTGTTAAATATTGATTAAAATTAATATATTTTAAAAATATCATTAAATAATCTAAAAGTAGATAAAATTGACTTCTTATACTTTTTTTAGCATAGACGAAATATTATTTTACCGTCTCTTTTGATTTGTTGTTTGTTTCTTACAAAAAATATTTTTTATTGTCATTTACGTTTACGTGTGAAAAGTTTTTACAATAAAGAAAAAGGCTAAGAAATTTATTAGAATAATGAGATGACATAATGAGTTTTTAAATACAAACATTGATACCCTACTGGTATAACAATTTTATATAGTTTATTTTTAAATTAATTTATATATTGTTTTTTTTTCTATTGATTAAATATTTAGAAATTTAGATTTTAAGTTAATTCACATAAGAGGTTCTTCACCTTTTAAAATTTCAAGATAATAATTTTTTTTTATTTCTTTTTATATATTGTTCATCTTCCTCTAATATGAGATTCTCAACTTCACACTTTAATTTTAACATATATAAATTAAATTAAATTTTTATTTCGTTTTCTTATATATGAATAAATTAGATAAAAAAAAAGATTTTAGCTAACAATTTCTTGTATGCAAAAACTCTTTTGTACTTATAGTATATTGTGTGATTCAATATCTAGCCACAAAGACCCTACATTTTAATTTCAAATATATACATATATATATAATGATTCTTTTATGTATCTTATTCACCTTATAATTGGAGAGCAAGTTTCTGAAATAATATCAGAGTTTTTGTACTTAAGTTATGTGAAGTCTAAATTCGAATTCTTAATGTTCCATGCTGTCCAAAAAAATTCCTTATTGTTCTTATTCTTGTTCAAATTTGTTTGCTCCTATATAGGATACAAATAGGTATTTATTTATTGTTTGTACTTCAACCCCACATTATTTAACACATCATTTTAAATTTATTTCTGTTATTGTCTCTAAAATTTATTAAAAAATTAAATTTTATTTAATGAGTTTTTTTAAAGTCTATAGTTTTTAATTAATAGTAAGTAGTACTAAATAGTAAAATATGTATCAGAAAAGAGTAGTGTTTTGTTGTTTTTGGGTACTGTAAAATCCTAATACATAGGTTCTCTAAGCACTGTGCATTTTGTGTCTTACTTCAGCTTCACCTCAAACTGAAGGGCCTTTAAATGCTCAGAAACATTCCTCAATAGCATGCAACTTGGCACTTTCCATCTTCATCTTCTTCTTGTTCTTGTTTCAGGGCACCCACAGCAAAATATTGTGCATGTGTTTGTCTGAGGGAGAGAGAGTAATGGCGTTAGAAGCAGTAGTATATCCCCAACCCCAGGACCCGTTTGGCTGTGCAATCAAAGACCCCTACAACTACAACAACTTGTTAGAAGCTGCTGCTGCAGGCAACTGGGGTTATGCAGATTTCACCCTTGAAAAAGAAGACCAAGCTTGTGTCACTTTTATGGACAACCAAACAGAGAATTGTCCCTATGGAGAATGGAACTCTTCTCCTCCATCCTTGTTGCCTCACAACATGAATGCATCAAATCCTCCCTCAGAAACCAGCAACACGCAGAACAACTTAGATAGTTCAGTTTCCACCCCAGCTCGTCCCAAGAGGCGCAGAACCAAAAGCAGGAAGAATAAGGAAGAGATTGAGAACCAGAGAATGACTCACATTGCTGTAGAGCGCAACAGAAGGAAGCAAATGAACGAGTACCTCTCTGTTCTTCGCTCTCTAATGCCTGAATCTTACGTCCAAAGGGTACTTCAATCACACATTTCCTCCTCCAAAACATGCTTCTGCTTTTCACTTTCTTGAAAGGGAAATCTTCAATTTAATGTCTTCTTCAAGTTTTGTATCATCTGTGGTTCACTTCATGCTGTTTAAAATATGTAAAGTAACCTTCCAAGAATTAGTTAACAATTAGCCAAAGAATTAGGATCCAAATATACATATGGACCAAGTTTAAGGTACTAATTTGCATTCTTTATACTTCTTGTAAGGGGTTTAACTGTTTCTGTTTTGATTCAATTCATTGAGGAATGCAGGGTGATCAAGCATCTATTATTGGGGGTGCTATCAACTTTGTTAAGGAGCTTGAGCAGAGGCTGCAATTTCTTGGTGCTCAGAAGGAAAAAGAGGGGAAACCTGATGTGCCCTTTTCTGAGTTCTTCTCATTTCCTCAGTACTCAACAAGTGCCAGTGGTGGCTGTGATAACTCTGCAGCCATGAGTGAGCAAAAGGGTGAGGTTCAGTCTGGCATTGCTGACATAGAAGTGACAATGGTAGAGAGCCATGCAAATCTCAAAATAAGATCCAAGAAACGGCCAAAGCAGCTCTTGAAAATAGTATCTAGTTTGCATGGCATGCGTCTCACAATCCTGCACCTAAATGTTACCACCACCAAGGAAATTGTCCTCTATTCTCTCAGTGTCAAGGTTTGTGCTAGCTACCTTTCTCTTGCTGTTCTTTTCTTCTCCATTCACACATCAAAATTTCAAACTGCAGTAGCAATTTCACTTTCAAAGTGAAAGCACTTTTGAACACATTGAGAAATAAATTAACAACAAATGCTGTCTAACTGTTGTAAAAAACATTATGATACATGTCTCTGTAAGCACTGAAGTTTTCCAAATGTTGTTGAAGGTTGAAGAAGATTGCAAGCTGGGATCAGTGGATGAGATAGCTGCAGCTGTATACCAAATGCTGAATAGGATCCAACAAGAGTGAATGCTGAATTAGGATCTGAAGTTGAGCTAATTTAGCCCAATTTTTTTAACCTGATAAAGACCCTATTATATTTGTTTCTTCTTTGCTTTATTTTTTGTTTTCAAGTTGTATCTAATTATTGCAACGGCTGTTCAACTGTTGTTAATCTACTGAAGCACCTTGATCAATGTGGGGTCCTTGGAGGAAGTTTTTGGTTTATTCCTTCTCACATTGTCTTTCTTTCTTTTTCCTTTTCTTTTTCTTTGTAGCTACTTCTAATTTTGATCCTTCTCTCTTTCTTCTCTGTGTATTCTGCTTGAGAACATTGTAGTGTATTCTGCTACATTGCTTTAATAGCAGTTGGCCATCTTAATCTCAGAGTATCTCAAAGTAACTTTGAATAAAAAACACAGACAAAGATTTTAGCAGATTCACTCAATTTTTCCACCTTGTTACACTTTTTACTTCTAACAACCACCAGTTAAAGTAACATGTGTGGAATTCTGATGATTCTTCTTATCATTATCATTAGGAAGCTGACCAAGTTCAATTCACCAATCTACTCATAAATTGATGTCTTGTGTTCCATTATTGTAATTATAATACTAAACAATTCATGTCAATTCCATTTTTAATTCCTTTCAATCCTCTTTTACCTGTCTTTAAAACATCATCCAACTTAAAAAAAAATCAACTTTTGTTCCTTTTACTTTTGTCATGATCAAGTCATTTTTCCCTTTATCATATTAAGTAAACACTTCTGTCATAATCAAAATATTTTTCCTTTCATTGATCTTCTTTAGTTGTGTTTTTCAAAACTATTTATTTATTAGACTTTTTAGGTCATGTTTCTAGCACAATGGAATGGCAAAGAGAATGAGAGATTGTTGGTTCAATATACTATTAAATAAAAGAACCCCCTTTTAACTTCATTTTTTCAATTAATCATTTACTGTCTGTAGGATCATATAAATTCCATCTTTTAGTATCTATATTTCAGATTTTTTTTTTTTTTTTCATAATATTATTTTAATATTTAGTCCTTTTGCATAAATTTTTTAATCCTTTTTAATTTTCACCATCTAAGTTTATTATAACTATAAAATATAAAAAATACCGTGCACATATAAGACTTAAAATGAATGGTTTTAATTATACTGCGCCAAAACAAGAAAATAAAAAAATACATAAATTTTATAATTTTTTTACACTATCTTTCTTTGTCTTACATTCCTTGAAATTTTCTCAAATTATACCAAGACGTCAATTTTGTAAATCTCTATTTTAAAAACATTATATTATTATTATTATTATTATTATTATTATTTCTTTTTACATTACAATTTAAGTTTAAAAAAACATTATACCCTCTAGCAAGGGAGACCATTATAACAATAATAAAAGAATATAAATATAATTTGAGAAAATCCCATAAACGTTATTCTAATTTATTTATTTTTATATCCATAATAACATTACTTGTTCCTAGTTGAGTCAAGAAGATTTCGATTTTCGATCAGATTATATTAAATCAATATCTGAAAAAGATTTTTCTATGATTTAATTAGTCTTCGATGATAAGTGATTTAATATAATTAATACTTAATAAATATATACTTTATTTTTATTAATACAATCTGATAACATAATTTTATCTGTAATTCTCAATCTAATCTTATATTTAATTGAAATTTAATTGTGGCCAAGAGGGTGTTGGTTGGGGATGGTACACTATTTTTTTTTCACTTTCTAATTCTCTCTTATATACAAGTTATTGTAAAAAAAATATACAATAATATTAATCTTTTATATACAATTTACAAGAGAATGTAACTCAAAATATTTGCAGGAATAGAGAAGTGTTTTTGAGAAACAGAGCATGATAATGACAGGTGTTGACTGGAGAAGAAGAGAGAGTGAGAAAGGAAAAAGAATTGATTAATGGTGGCTGTTACAGAAAAGTAGGTGAGTTATTATAGGGATCATTCTTCATGCATTCTTTTTCACTTTCTGCCTCCATAATTTTTTTAATAACTATTCAAAAAATTCAAATGATTAGGGCATTGAAGGTAAAAACAATGGTCCCATCAACTTGTACTATATTCGTAGTCGAATTCCTAGGTGAAAACATAAAATAAAAATAAAAACAAAGTTGTGTTGTGGTGGGGTCATCGAATAACTCAAATGGTAAAGTTACAAATATATTTTGAGCCATTGTTGAAAAGTGAGCATAAAACCTTTTTTTGTGGTTAATATTTTCATTTTGGGTGATTTGAGTGTTAGCAATTGCTTATTAATGTCATCATTTGAGTCAACAAAAACAGTAACATGTCTTGGTGAAACCCTTTTCCCTTCCTTCATTTATTTAACTTTCTGCTCAAAATCTTTTGCATGTGTTTCAGATTTTAGTTTCCATGATGATTGCTTATTGGACTCATTGTAATTGACTTCTTATCAAGAAATGGGTCTTCAACTATGATCTTTATTTTCTCAAATTTAAAACCTTGTTATTTTCCTTCTTTTGGTTAGGTGAAAGAAAATCCCTTCTTCTCCATTCAAATCCAAAATAATGGTAACATAAGATGCATTCATTTTTCCAGTTTATAACAGGGATCTTCTTGTTCAACTAACTGTTTTCCAATGTTACAAGAGATGTTCTTGATCAAGTAAGGGTCAGTAAGTCATCATGGTGGCTGCATTGCATAAACTCATCATGATAGCTACATTCCACACACTCAATTAGCATCATCACATCAGTACAAAACATTTTCAACACAACTTACATTCTTATATTTAAAGGGTGATTTTTTTACTACCCTAAGAAAATCAATAGAATTTTCATTATAGTGGTCAGAAAGCCATGTTGAATCCAAGAATCTTTGAGCATTGAAGCTGTAAAATAAAATGGTATTTTCATAGGATCGAGAAGTAGTCGTCACATGAAGTGTAATTCATTCATGTTTGAACTTTGTGCATAAAGTAGTGTCAGATGAAAATGAGTATCATCTTCATAGGAAGATTAAAGAAAAAATAAGAAAGAAAGAAAGAGTAGAAAGCACAGGATAAGAGGGTAAAAGATAAGATGATGATAGTGCGATTGATGTCCTTTGCAGATTTTACTGTCCTTTGCAATATATGTTAGGTCCCTTCCCCTATTTTTAATTGTCAGATTCTAAATCAATGGTACCAAGGCTCTTTCTGAACTCCACCAAAATATGTATATTTTATAATAACAATTCATTGGTTGTTGATGAAGCTCCAGGGTTGTCTTTTGGAAGATTCCAACTCTAACACCTATTTGTCTTCATCTCCCTGTTCTCTTCCTTCCAACATTTACTACATAGATTCCAACATATTTCAAACATCAGATTTTAATTCATAGTAAAACCAAAATTTCTTTTGTTTAGAGTTCAGCAAATACTCATTTTGTTTCTTTAGCTGTCTTGAAATTTAGGAAAATGCTGAGAGCATGAGTTTGGAGACTAAACTGACCAATTAAGTGTTACTGGTAGAAAATAAAGTGGATGAAGCAAAAGGGTTGTTAACTTTATAATATACTAAAAATTTTGGATGGAAAAAGTGGTGTTAAGTTAAGTACTGTTTATGCAAAGACACAGAGAATAGGGTTGTGTTGCAGCTTTGAGGAAAATAGAAAAGAAACAAAAAGAAAAAGAGTTGAAAGTGTTTTGTTTGCAGCATAGAACATAGACACACATACACACAAAGTTGAAGGGAAGGTATAGAGAAGTAGCACGGAGACAGAAGATAGTGACTTTCTTTATTTTTTTCTGTGATAGAAAACATAATAGAATAAAGTAAAAAGACATAAAGGTATTTGTTAGAACCATGACAATCACCCCATAACGGGAAATGACATAAAAGTGGAGAAAGAGAGTAATAATTGAAGTGAATGGGATTATGCAATGAATAGGTCCACATCAAAGTTAGGCTACACAGTGGAATTGAGTGATCTTTTGAGATTAATTAGTGTGTGATGCAATTTGTTAAGAAGCATAACACATAAAAAGTAGCATACCCTTTTTCTTTGCAATTGAAGCAGTGTGAAGAATGAATGAATGAAGCTACTAAAATGGAACAGAAGATTGAGTCAAAGAGGTGTTGATTACTTAGTTGTTGTGGCTAAATGGTGTGTGCAGGTTCTGATGTTATTCATGAATGTTTATGACAATCAACGCCAAAAGAGGCTGGCCCAAACACATTCTTTCTTGCTGTGTAATAATGAGGCTTTTCAGAAAAGTTCAATTATTGTAGCCCAAGCTCGGTTGGGCCCGAAACTCCAATTCCATGACGCGACAGCATTATTAAATCCATAAAGAATACTCAAATTCTTTATACCTCACTACTAGTTTTTCTGATGTAGCAAGTTTAAACATGTGGAGCATCATAACCTAGTTTTGGTTCATACATTCAAACAAAAATTATGTGTTTACTTAAAACTTTAAACTATATTCACTAAAAAATAACACTCAATATCTTAACTATAAAATAACATTTTATATACTTACAAATCTTATCTTATAAATTGATTTTGTATGATTGAATTAAACTTAAAACTAATTTTGTTAATATAGAATTATTTAAAAATTATTCTAACGAAAATTTATTGTTTTTATTAAGTCACTACTATTTCTTAATACGAGAGTTGTTTAAAATTTATTCTAACAAAAATTTGTTATCTTGAATAGGTCATTACTATCAACTATCGAACCATTCATGACAAATTAAAAATCATAAATAAATCATAGTATATAAATTGTTGCAAATATAACTTTATGAATATAATTAGTTTATCAAATTTAATGTACTTTAATGAATAATTTGTTTCCTTGCCCTCATAAGTGAAAGCTGCCATGGTCATAGATTCTTATTCCTTTCATTTTGATCCTTGTACAATCTGCAGGAATACAGAGAGTGCAACCCCTTTATACTTTTTTTTACAGAAATCCTTGTACTTTCTCCTACATTCTTTATCAATTATTATTCTAATTACTTATCAAGCATTTTAAATAAAAAGTTAGTAGGAGAAAACATCCCTAAAGCATCTTATACTTATTATTATAACTTTTTTAATAATTATTCTTTAAGGATTTGTAGTAAAGGAATAAGTAGAATAGCTCAAACATAGATTAAAAAAAAATCAGCTTGTTAAACAAATTAAAGTTTTAAGTATTATCTATTATTTCTCATGGGCTCTATTTTAGGTGTGATATAATATATTTTTAAAGTCGAACTTTATCTACTAATCTTCATAAAAAACCTATTTCAAATATAGGTGTAATTAATTTATCTAGAATAATCAGATGATAGGTCAACAGGAAAAAAAAAGCTTTTATAAGAACAAACTATAATCTATACAAATATTGCAATAATTGTTAGTTAAAATGGATGGATTATACTATATAGTCAAATCTAATTTTGATATTAGTCTATTTTTAAAGATTCATTACAAAAACGTCTATTTCTAAAGTCAAATCTAATCTTTATTATAACTTATTTAAAGATACGTTTGCAATAATACATTTAAATATAATAAAAAAATTACCTTCTTTACAGAGTTTATTTATTTTTTATGTGAATAATCTGCTCTCCACTCATTTTGTCAGTACCTATACATTATAATAAATTTAATATAAGGAACAATATTTGCTTAAATAAATTAACTCTTCAGTTTATAAAGCCATTCTTTAACTAAATATATTTTAATAAAAATCTTGAAACTATTAAAAAGGTCTGCCTTAATCTACGGTTGTTATAGATTTGGGCATAGCCTTCACCAAATCTAACTTTTTAAGTGCTTCTTAAAAAGTAAAATAAGTTTAGAAAAATTGCATATAAAAAATAATATAAACTAATAAAATAGATCCTGTCACTAAACAACTCTGTTTTCACTTTATTAATTTAATCAAACTATCTAGTTGATAATAAGGATCCCCAAATTTTATGTATTGCTGATAAAAAAAAATTTATGAGTGATGATATTTAATATTAATTCAACTCAGTGAATTTTTCATTCAGAATGTAAAATCAAACTTCCAACATTTTGCTAAAATCATGTTAATTTTCCAGTCAACGTGATTCGGAAAAAGTCAACTTGAAAGAAGCTCAAACTTAAGAAGCTCTAATGGAACCACGAACCTTTTAAAGAGGTTTTTTATGCTAACTTATTGAATACAAGAAAAAGGCATTTTTTTATTTTTGGAGAGAAAAATGCTTCCATATATGTATGTAGCTTTTAGTAATGTACAGCAGCAATTTCCGCTCACTTCCAACTGCAGTCTACAAGAGATGAAAAGAAGAAAGGGATTAAGGAAAAGTTTAATTAAGACCAAAAAAGTGTTTATATTTTACAGAATTGGGAATACAAATTTTTTATTCATATTCTGAATTGTAAAGTTCAAAAAGTATTTTACTATTTTTTCATGGAGGTGAAGGAAGAAAACACCTTGTTTGTATTGGTTTAAGAGGAGAAAAAAAGATGCTATACCTTTTCAAGTCTTAATATAGGTTGGTATAGGTACACCAGATTCTTCTGTCAACTTTTTATAAACAGCTTGCAATCTTCTAGTGATTGCTCCAACTTCTCCATTGCCAATTATGCGACCATCAACCTTCACCACCTAAAGCAAAATATCCAATAAACTTCAATCTCATATCTAAATGGGTGCCTATACACCAAAAATATCCTCATTCAGGTGCTGATTGCAATGGTTAAAATCCAAAGTTGCAAATGGATGAACAAAGGCACTAGTCAGTTTTAATGGCATAGCCAAGAACTTTGTTTGAAACAAGATAAAACTACTTGGCTATGCCCTTTAAATGACACTGTACTGACAGTTTAAAGGCACCTTGCTAAGGACTTGCCATAACACAAATCAATTTTTAAGAGTTGATTAGACAGTATAGTTTGTCACCCTCATCATAGTAAATATATAACAATGAACATTCTTTTAAGCTTTGACAATCATTTGTACAATTGATTATGAAAGTAATCTGCCAATCAGGTAACATTCTAGATGCATACCAGAAGCATTATCTCACAATGTATGGTAAGATTCAGTTGACAAAGGTATAATAGGCACTTACTGGGCTTAGTTCTCCCATTGTTCCAGTTGTCCAGACCTGCAACATAACTCAACATAAATTGGGTGATACACACACATATATATAATTGAAAAAAATTTGCGGAAATTATTTATATGCTAAAAATAATAGATTATTGTAAAATTATCATAAGTTAATCCCTAATATTATAGATCAATTTTTGTTTAGAAACGTATTTGAAATGGTATATGGGAACCTCATCTGCAGTATGCACTTCTGACAAGCTGATTCTGCGCTCCTCTAAGATGAACTGTTCTTTCACAACAAGATCCATTACCTAAAATTGCAAAGAAGAAGTACACTTTAGTAGAATCAAAGAGGAAAAGTAATGTGGCATGTGTTGAATTAAATTATAATCCTAACCTTTTCTAGTCATCTACTCCATTTCCTACCAAAACAAGTTATTCTTTGCCAACACAATGGCTCTCTAGTAAATAAAATAAGATGCTCAATAAAAGCTTTTCCTATATACTTCTGTCCCAACATAAATGCTACAACATATGCATATATTGGTTTTGAAACAATGAGTGTACGAAACTTACAGTTGCACGAGTAATGCCAGGAAGACAGTAATCGGCATGAGGTGTCAAAACACGGCCCTTTTTAACGACAAACTGCAGACAGAAGAGCAATAAATGAGTTGAAGTGTTCAAGACATTAGACCCTGCACTATCTATGTTGCAAGAAGAAAACCCTGTGATCCTTCTAAAAAAGGGGGTCTTGAACAAGCTTTTGTTTCTCCCTAGACTGCAAGGTGACAACAAACCAGCAACATATTTGCTGCATCGCGCATCATACAAGGATGTTATTTCACATGTTATGAGCATGCATTGAATTGACTAATTTGTCATTGGCTCAGAGTTAACCCTCGTGAATTTTGTTTTTAAATATAGTTTTGTGTATATCACTAGTCCAAAGCTTGGAATCCAAGAAACATGTCCATGCTGGCTGCTACCTAGAAGATAATTAGCACAACAAAATTAGGAAATTTGAGGACATACAATGTTAGTTGCATTGGTTTCTGACAAATAACCATCTTGGTCGAGCATGATTGCATCATCTGCTTTTGCGTTATTGCCTTCAATCTGCACTTGGCCAATAATAATATTTTAGTAATGTATAGATATTAGTAAGACGAGATGCTACCAAATTATATGGCAGTTATAATATGCCGTAATTGCAGCTATGGTTAATAATACAATAATACATGGTTAATAGCAGGGGTAAATACACATAAACTCATTTTCTTTTCCTGATACAACATTCTCCACAATACTCTATAATGAAATTAATTCAACAACCATCACTTTTACAACTGAAATCATCTACTTCCAATAACAGCAGTTAACACATTTTGGTTGAATGCTAAGTGTAAAATATCCTAAGAAGAACTGGAAAATACCTTTGCAAGTATGTTATTGAGAAGGTTATTGTGATGAATCTTCGAATCCAAGTTCTGGTAAAAACAAAAACAAAGAAAAGGGGATGGCATAAAGTCATTTGATAAAACTAAAGGTGTATGCCAATCAAACAGAACATTAAAGGTTGAACGAATCTCATTCTTTTATAGGAAAGACTATTAAGCCACTCATAATAATAATAACAATAATAATAATAATAAAAAAATAATGGCATTAAGTTCTTCAACTAAGTAGCATTAAATACTTTGCTAGTCTTTCTTTGTCAACACAAACCAGGATGGGGCAATGTATTTGGTGATAATACCACTATACATCTTTATATTTTCTAATTGTTTTGTCTTTCTTTTATCCTCTTTATGTACTTGTCCAATTTTCCTTATGATTATAACTCTTTTTAGGCACCTCTCTTTTTTCTATGTATCTATGTTATCCATATGATTATATATTTTTGGGGGAAAGAATAAAAGCAGATGTGAAAACTATAGTATCAAACTAACTGATGGAAGAACCATGTCAGTCAAATGTTCTCCAATCTATAAAATGAAAGAAAACCATGATAACAAGCATGCAATCAGAAACTTACATTTGGTGAATTACGGCGTGTTGTAGCAGTTACAAGAACTATACCACGGGTATTATCATATACTGGGGGTTTCCATTCAGCAAGCACTGCATATTTAAAAAAGAATCAATTTACTGCAAAATGTTTATCCATTTCAAAAGCAGTGATAGTCAAGGTAACCTATACAAAAAAATGTCATGAAAATGTCATCTTGTATCCTCCACAAATGAACCACAATGTTTTCTTATTTTATAGGGTTAAACAACAAATATTACCTCGTTCGAATTATCATGCCAAGTCTATTTAGCATTTCATCAAGTGATGATTCCAAACATTTTAATATTACTGAAACTGCATGATTTTGCTTGACTTAGTTAAAAAGACTAGGTGAAGATTTATCAAAGCTTAAAAGAACTATTATAGTTAAAAAATAACTAGCAACTAGCTTTAAAACATGTAGAGGATCAAAGTCCAGTTAAGTTTGATGGTGGAAAATCTTACATTTGGAGGGGAATGGATGTAAAATGCATGTTGGAGATATAACCAATATAAAAATAAACTATGCAAGCTCTTTTTTCCCTTCTTTAATTTTTCTATTGACTGCTCACATTTAAGATTTTGTGTTTGATCAGCTATTAGTAGCCTAATATTTTCATCAATCATTTAATTTTTTTAGTCAGTTTTCTAATATCTATCATGTTTTGCTTTCTTCTGTCCTTTAACAGAAAGCTCCTCATGGGGAAAGACTTCACTTGATCCCCTTCTCAAATCCTTTCTAACCTAATAAAAATCATATCACAAATCTTGATAGGTCAATTTGAAAACTTCAATTCGCTCAATACTGCAAAAATTGGCATATAAAAAGTCGTTCAGGAGTATAACAACTTTGATACTAACATCAAAGTTAATTATTTGGCAAAGGGATAGGGAGTTACCAATTAATGTACACCCATAAAGATTGAATGATGGGCTCATCCCAGAAGAAACCTGGATAAACAGAATATTCCTTTAGTTAAAACAGGAATGCTCCATAAAATTACATGTTTAATGGTTTCGTAAATTAAGTTTTTTTTATCCACATGGAATAAAATACAGCTACTCATGAAAGGGACTTTAATACAATTTATTTCATTTTACAATAGTTTCATTGAATAATCAAACAAACATAACCCTTTGCTTCTTAATTGAGATTTCTGGTTAATATAATCATAAGGAAACTGTATAACATAAAGATTGAGAGGCTTTTCTGTCCACATATACTCTAATATATTATTAAAATTATGAAGCCGCTCCCATATAACGCTGAGCATTTCCGTGTGAATGATGATGAAACAGAATTTGACAAAATATTAGCTTTAAGAAATTATTTAACTAGCTGAAATGATAAATGAGAGAGATAGTAAAACCTTTTTCCCTCGTGTTAGGGAAAGTCGAATGTGGGAATTGTCAAACATGTTATTCCTAATCAAAGTTGTGAAAATTGCTTCCTTAATCTGCAATGTTTTGAACATACATTATGATGATAACCTAAACAAGACTGAAAAAATAGCATTTAACACTTAGCTTTTAACAGAAAAACAGAACCATGTGACAAAAAGCCTATTGGGAGGGATAACAAGCAAAGAGTGTTTTAACTACAGGCTAGATGAACAGAATGCATCTAAGACTCACCTCATCCCGATCAGGAACATTCTCAAAAGCTAAAGCTTTTGCTGAATCAAATAACCTATAAGAAACAAGAAATGTTAGAGGACAAAAACATGAGTATAGAATATATGGCCTTTAGGCTTACTTTTAAACTAACAAAAAATGTAAAACAATCTCTACTCCTAAAATAATAATATAAGAGAATACACTAAGAATATCCCTAGGAACAAACTAATTTATCTCTACTCCTAAATTTTATATTTGCAATAGTTTTACATTTTTAGTTAGCTCGAACAATGCTAAATGTCAGTAGAAAAGGATTGAGAAAATAGGAATGTGTCCAGAAGATAATTCTTAAGTCTCTCTTGCAGTGACAAGATTTTTCCCCAAAATGTTTACTAAATTGAACATGAAAAATATGACACAGCCCATACATTAAACCACTGAAGCACTCCAAGTGGTATGACACTATCTGGAAAAGTTCATGGATGATCAACGTTTCAAATGAAATAGAACTACTCACTGAAAAATGGAACCAAGCATGTTTTTAGTACCATGGGCAATAATTTATAGGAGACTATGCAAGGTGTGTATGCCTCAAGAGAAGATGTGAAAGAGTCACAGGAATTAAATTAAAAGAAACTATAATCATGACATAGAAAGGTAAGGTTTCTTTCTCTATGGGAAAAGAGAAGAAAATCATGCAGGCATATCATATATGGTATGTAGAAGTAAAGTTACAAAAGACTACGAGACTACTAATAGAAACCACGAAATAATAGGAAGAATGTTTATATTGATTTCTGAAAAACCAAAAGAATGTGACAGTAACTATTTCAAATTGCAAAAGCTGGTAAGTATCAGTGGCACTTATAGCTTTATTGTAGTATGTGATTGACTTATAATCATTCAACTTAATTTATTGTATAACTAAATCAATTATGCAATCAATTAGGAATAATGTGATAGCATTACATATAAACTATTCAATTTCTTAGATTTGTGACATCACCTGTCTAGATGCTCCTCTAGCTTAAATATCTTTCCATTATACACTCGAAGTCCCTCCCAAACTGAGTCACCTCCTTGGACAACTGAATCAAACACAGAAACCTGCCAGATCACAGCATAATATTTTCAAAACCATGAGAATCTGTGCATCAATCATATAAATCTGAAGCTTTATAATATAAAAACATACAGCAGACCTTTTAATTATCATATAACTAATTACCTTAGCACTATCACGAGGTGCAATCTCATCACCAACCCAAGCAAGCAATTTCTCATTTGCTGGAACAGGAAGATCGGGAGTAGGTAAAGGAGGCATCAGAAGAGATGATTTTTTCTTCACATGGCGCCGCAGCATATTATACAGGGGTAGACTTTGCTCCAACAAATCGTATAGAGAAAAAGGAAATGGCTGAAAAAGAAGACAAGTTTAAACTTTACAGCTTAACTATAGTCAGGTTTTTGGTCACCTATACCAGTTAATGGCAATAGGCAATGGAGCAAACAACGTCAAATACTAGCAATGGACAGCATGGATTCTCTATAACAGACACTAATATAACATGATAAAAACAACCAAATACCTGGGGATACTTTCTAGGTTTCTCAAAACAGGTAGATTTATGCACAGTCTTGTACCACCAAGGGGCCCACAAGCCATCTATTTCCTTTGGACCTGCTTCCCACCTGGAATTTTTTTGTCAACCTATTATGTATTTTTGCACAATAAGAATAACAGGGATATTGTTTTGTTTGGAAGCGAAATAGTAACTTGATGAATGCTTTTAACAAAAGTTCCAAGTTTCCAAACAAAAATGACAAAAACTCCAATGATCATAAATTTAAAAGGAGTTCATAAAGTAGCACAGCCTATTTTTTGGGTGCATTTATGTAGCTTTAATGATAAACTCATCCCCCTTGGCTTCCTCTCCATGTTTTTAACTTTGTTGGGGGAATTTATTATAAAGGGTAAAAAAAATCTACATACTTTAGCATTGCAGGTTGAAAAGGAATCTCCAGATCATCACAGAGACAGCGTAGAGTAGCCTACAAATCAACAAGATCATGACATAAGATAATTAAAAGATAAAACTTAAAGCCATATTTTGAGTTAGTTTGTCAATATTATTATCTAGGGACTAGGCCAAAATATTTATATGATAAAAGTAATATCCATGATTATGATAATGGCAGCTCGGGTTGGAGTAACTGTGGCGGTTTGATGTTAGTGGTTTTGTGTTGGCCATGACGTGGTGGCAGCAAAGGAAGCAATGTGGTAGTGGCAAACTGTGGTGCAACATCAAGAAGTAGTGATGATGCAAAGGTGGTGGTGGGGATGAAGCGGTAGAAAACTTAACTTTTTCATAGTAACTACAATAGTAATTCAGATAATTATGGATGTAATGGAACTATGATTCCTTCCATTTTGGAAGGAATGGCCATTGCCTTTTCATATTGACTGCCAAACAAACTTTCAGCTCATTAAATACCTCAGGGTCTTGTTGAAGTTCTGCAGCATCAATAACAGGTGGTGCCTTTCCAATCTCACGAAGCTCATTGTATATACAAACCAGCTCTGCCAAACCCAACTCATAGAAAGATGGAGGGACAACCTTATCAAAGGATGGCTGAACATACACAATTGAGTGAAGCACACAAGAACTATCACGCAGTAGCCATAGACATAAATAACCACAAAATATCAGAAAAAATGATAAAATATTTACAACACCCTATATGCATTATTACTGAAACACAAAGCTCATAGGCTTTTTCACAAGCCAGCTATTTTTAAAGTAGATATATGATAGATATGTATGCCTTTGGACCAATACTACATATGCATATGAGAAAGAAAACATGCAGAATTGGCTTGTTATTTTAGTAACAAAAAATGAGTAATAAATGAAAGGCATTTTACCAATATATCAAGAGGATTTCTTATTAGAATGAAGTGCTTTCCTTTCTTCATTAGATCACCAGTCAAACCTTGTAACCGTTGCTTTGATATATGCTGAAAACAGCAAAAGTAAAAAGATAAGTAATGAAGTAGAAGAAGAAAACAAACTTGGTTTGGATAAGACATTGCAAAAGCTCAAGATAAACTAATTAGTATGTTTTTTTTTTTGGAAAAACGGATCAGTTTCCTTCCACCTCCTCATGGGGACCCCTGTGTTGATTAATTTGGACACATGCCAGTTGTGGGACCTTCCTAGAGCAAAACCAATTCCTATCCAACTAAAACTACAAGCATAATTTAACATAATAGCAAAAGATGTTGATTTTTGTAACAATTAAAGCTTCTGCTTCAGTTTCTTTGACTTACTGCAGAGCTTCCCCATCACAGAATTAGAATGGGAATTACAAACTTTTTTCACCTTGATAAAAAGTTAATGGTATAATACCTCCTGTCAATGAAGTAAATGGTTATAATGTTCTTCTATATACATTTTCTGAGAGAATGAATATCTCGGAAGATGCGTTCTTTACCTTACAGAATCTGAATTTCTTCTTTCCTGGACCAAAAATTATGTCGCTAGTGACCTTATTTCCATCAGATTCCTGTTACATAGAAACACCAACATTTTTCAATATGAAGCATGGGAAGAGGATACTACAAGAGACAAGGACACATGAATGATTATCATATATGATGGCCGAGGAAACATTGCAAGTAAATTTTAGAGTTCAATATGTAGAACTTACAGAAGACAGAATCTTCAGAACTCTATTAAGAAAAAGGAACCATTTAAAAGAACTTGAAGATACTTGTATACTTTCACTCTAGATCAGAGATGCTTATATTTTTCAGAATTCTCACATTCAGTGCCACACCATCTACATTTAACAAAGAATTATTTTCCCCACCAAACAGACACAAAGACATGTTTATCATCACTATAGACAGTCATTTTAAATATACAACGATGCCAGAACAGTGATTGAGTGAACATAAAGTTAAAGTGTTAAGAATGCTATAATAAAAGCATAATCAAATCAACCTAGTTCTTAGCATCAACTACAAGACGTTTAGAGGAGAGATAATGAAGGAGGACATTTTGTGAAGAACATACCATTTTTGAGAGTAGCTCCTCCCTGTAGGGTCTATCAAGACCTGTTACTCTAAGGAAATTTGCATAGAGGGGCTCATCAAGCACTTCTATGTCATCCCTCTGCATAGCACATATGAAGGACGAAAAGCATGAAAACAACTTTACCAGAAAGAGGATTCTTGAGTAATCATCAATAGCAAATCACAATTTCAATTATTTAATGGAATCATTAATATATCGGTAGAATACTAGGTAAACATTTGTTGTAACTCACAAAATCAAAAGAATAATAACAACATCATCATCGTCATCAACAACATCCCTTTCTTACCATGTAAAGTCGGCTACAGTCACTGGACAAATGATGATGAGATTTTACAAAATAAAAAGGTCAAACAATGCATTGAGCCCAACAAAATACATTGGCAAGAAAAAAGGTGAGTGTGAGAGATACCTGAGCAAACGAATACATGAGACTGGTACTGAGGGATCTAGGAGCAGACCACGAGTGAATCACCTCCACTTCACTCTCCGCCATCTCTGATTTCACCATGCTAAGCTAAGCCTTTCTTTCTGATTCAATTTGATTAGAATATTATCAGTAACAGTGATGGAATCGACTGGATAGCCACTTTTCTCTATGAGAATCACAATAAAACAGAATATAAAAACATGGGTCAAAATCTGGGAACAGGAACCAACAAATTCCGAGGAATCTCAAAGGAGTTATGTTAAATTTTGTGAGGATTTTACTTTTATCCTGAGAGGCAAAAGAAACATGGTAACTAGGAAAGTACTATGGTCTGGTAATTAATTTATACTAGTTAACTACAGAGGTTGACACATGAGAGATGCATTTTGTTTGGCTTTTTGTCTTCTACTGTGAGTAGTTGCTAACTTGGAATTGCATAGAGAAGATGAAAAGTGTTTTGATTTTGATTAGAATGCCATAAATATAATGCCTACATTTTGAACAAAAGACCAATGGATCACAAAGGTTTATTCCTAATTATTTTTTTACTACCCTTTTTCAATATACAACTATTTCATAATCTTAATATAGCAATATTAATTAATCTAGGTGTAACTTGAGTTTTGGAGATATGTATAATCACTCTAACATTGAAATAGAAAAAAAAGATTAAAGTGGATACCTTTTAACCAAAAACAAAGATAAAGATAAAACACAACCTTTTCATCTGATTAAAGGTTTTCTGAAATTTGCAGTTATCAGAGACCAGAGCTTACAACTACTTTTTGTTAACGATGGATGGAAGACAGCACAACAATAAAATTTGCTTGTCACAACTTTTGGAGAAGAATTCCTTTTCACAAAATCATTGCGTGTCAACAAACGCACATCGCTTAATTCGTTGTGCACACGTGTTATCCACTATCTGTCAAATTCTCATCCCCAAACATGTCCTTATCTACTTTGTATTTTCACGAACAAATATCATTCAAATAACTTTGTGAAGTTTATAAATTTAATTGATACAATAAAATTTTTAAATTATTCTATTTCAGTAAAAAAAAAATATTTTTCTCTTCAATTGTAATATCAACACTTGTATGTTCTCAATGCAAGGAAAAAAGCATGAAAAATACAAGAAAGAAATTAAAAAACTGGAGACTCACTAAAATACCTTTTAGTAACACTGAAAAATAATTATAATTGTCAAATATAATATTTATTTCCTCCTTATTTATAAACTAAATAATGCCAAAAAAATTATTTTATTTTTAAATTGAGTAACATGCATGATCTTCAACTCGACTGTTTCTTGCTGTATCTTCATGTATTCTTTTCTCACCTCCACAAATTTTTATATTTCCAAAAATACTCCTTTGTAATATTTTATAATCTGATTTTTTTTAAAATTCATAATTAGTTTTCGAATTATATAATCTTGAAGTCTTTTTTAATATGCATGGTTAGTTTAGTTTATGGATCATGTAATCCGAAGGTCTTTTTAACTTATAGATTACATAATCCATAAGTCTTTTTTTAAATGTGTGTCCGGATTACATAATATTCTATGGAAGTGGCACAAGAAGGATAAAAAAGTATTTTTATGTATTGTATGGGGGTGGTAGAAGAAGCTATGGAGGTGCAAGGTGCAGGAAGAAACAATTCTTCAACTCTCATCTCTCAATTAAAATAAGACTTTTACTTATTGCACCCCTTAATTACCATCAGCATCACATAATTTTTAAAATAATCATTCTATTTTTAATGGAATATTTAAAAAGTGATTTTTAGATCACCTATTTTGAAAAAAATAGTTTTTAAAAACAAAATTTCTAGAATATGAGACGATATTTCTACAACAAGCTTTTTAAAATAAGTTTTCTAGAAAAAAAATTCAAAATATATGTAATATTTTCAAAATATTATATCAACATCTATCTTCCTTTTCTTTTCAGGATATTTTAATCTTTTTGCTATTAACATGGAGGTGCACATAGTAATCAAGGGGTAGAGGAAGCAAAAGCAGAAGAATAATCTAACAATCAAAGCCTTAATTGAGAGATTAAAACTTAACATAACATAACAAATCCTATGAATTCTATTTTATGTTTAGTGTGTTTATTAAAAACAACGAGATTAAAAAGCCATGCTAAAATGTGATGCATTTTAGTTCCACTATAAATGATGGAAAAAGAAAGGGACAACATTTTATACTATCAATTTATTTATTTTAATGAATATTTAAATATATAAATTATATTTTAGTTTAGTTAATTATAAATTTTGATTTATTTATTTAAATAAAATATTCGAATCACTACTAAATACACATTTATTTTAATATTAAATATTATTTAATTTACGAGTCCATACTTTTTGGTTGGGATTTTTCTGACTAAAATTATTTCATTTGAAATCGATAATTATCAATAATTAAATTATTTTCAATCATAATTATTTCAACTAATATTTATCAAAATTATTCTTTAAACTTTGCTGGTTGGAATTATATTGTAATCAACTTTTTTCCCCCGAATAACATAAGCAAAATATCTAAAAACTCACATAATAGACATTAGAAAAACAACAATTCACTTGGCCTAAAAATATCTTTAGCTATATTGATTGAAAAATCATCCCAAGAGTATGAAAAAAAAAATGGTTGTCATAGGATTTTTCAAAAATCCAATAATCTAAATCCAAATAAATGGGTTGGATTTAAAATTCATATCCATTTTTAACTAGATTAAATTTAAATAGATTTTTTTAAATCCATTTAAAGTGGATTAAATATAGATTCAATCCATTTTGTTAATTAGATTAAATTCACTTTGTCAATTACATTAAATCCATTTTGATATGAACACAAACTAACTTGGCTCGAACTGGGCCTAAGCTGACTAAACCTGAAAGCGGAACAACTCGGTTAGACATCGGCCCAGGCCCGAACGACTCGATATCAGCTTGAGCCCGGACGACTCATCATTGGCCCAGGCCAAGACGACTCGACAATGGCCCGGGCCTGGATGATTCGACATCAGCCCAAGCCCGTTCGACTCAACATCGGCCTGGGCCCACTCGGCTTAACATCGACCCATGCCCGCTCGACTCGACATTAGCCAGGGCGCAATCGACTTGACATCGATCCGGGCCTGCTCCACTCCACATCGGCTCGAGCCCGGACGACTCGACATCGGCCCGGGCCCGAACGACTCGACATTGGCTTGGACCCGCTCGGCTTGACATGGACTTGGGCGATTCAACATGGGTCCGAGCCCATACAACTCAACATGGGCTCGGGCCTAAACAACTCAACATCGACCAAGACGATTCGAGAATGGCCCGAGCCCGCTCAGCTTGACATCGACCCGGGCCCGCTCGGCTCGTCATTAGCCAGGGCCCAATCGACTCGACATCGACCCAGGCCCGCTCCACTCGGCATCGGCTAGAGCCTGGAGACTCGACATCAGCCCGAACTCGGATGACTCGACATCGGTTCAGCCCGGACGACTCGACATCGTTTCGGGCCCGGACGACTCGACTTTGGTCTGGGCACGGACGACTCGACTTCAGTATGGGCCCGGACGACTCGACAATGGCCTAGGCCCGAACGACTCTACATCGGCTCGAGCCCGCTCGACTTGACATCGGCTCGATCCCACGAGACTCAAGATTGGCTCGGGTCGAATCAACTTGACATTGGTTCGGGCCCTATGGACTCGACATCGGCCCGGGCCAGGGAGACTCGACATCGGTTCGGGCTCGTTCGACTCGACATTGGTCAAGGCCCAATCGACTTGACATCGACTTAGGCTCGTTCCACTCGACATCGACCCGGGCCCATTCGGCTTGACATCAGCCCGAGCCTGGTCAACTCGACATTGGTCCGAGCCCAGGAGACTCGACATTGACCTAGGTTATACATCAGCCCGGGCTTGCTAAGCTCGACATTGGCCTGGGCCCGTTCGGGTCAACATCGGCCCGGGCCCGAGAGACTCGACATTGGTTCGGGCCCGCTCAGCTCGACATTGGCCTGAGCCCAATCGACTCGACATCGACCCGGGCCCACTCCACTCGACATCAGCCCGAACTTGGGAGACTTGACATTGGCCCGGGCTTGTTCGGCTCAACATCGGCCCAGGCCCGTTCGACTTGACAGCGACCCGGGCTTGCTCAGCTCGACATTGGCCTGACCCGTCCGGCTCGACATCGACGCGGGCCCGGCGAATCGACATCAGCCCAGGTTACTCGGCTCGATATCGGCCCGGGCCAGCTCGGCTTGACAATAGCTCGGGCGCGCTCGGCTTGAAATCGACCCGGGCCCGCTCAGCTCAATATGGGTTCGAGACTGTTCGGTTAGACATCGACCCGGGCCCGCTCGGCTCGACATCGACCCGGGCCCGCTCGGCTCGACATCGGCTAGATTTTCTTGGCTTAACTTGGATCGGGCCAAGTCAAAATCTATCCCAAAATGCAATTTGGATAATTCAAAAATGTATCCAATCTATATCTAATCCATATCCAATTAAATGGATTTGATTTAAAATCCAAAAATATGAATTTGGATTTGAAATAAATCCATTTAAATGGATTAAAACTAATATGGATATGGATAATTATGAATTGGATTTTGTAGTTTGAATTTTTTGCCCACCCTTAGATACAAATATCAGAGTGGAAACAGCATGGGAAATTTTCAAAATTCTTATTTCTAAGATATAAAATTCTATAATTTCAAGTAATCAAATTAATTATGAAAATGAATTACCATTACGAACTAAAATATTATTATGCAAAACCACTATAAAGTATAATCTAACATCATCAGTTTTCTATCTTTACCAATGTCTTAGGACCTTACAAGTAAAAAAAGGAAAACACAATATGTGAAAGACAAGTAAAAAAAGGAAAACACAATATGTGAAAGTCAAATGATGGTTATTGTGTGTTTAGGGTTTAGGGACCTTACTGCAAGTGATTCGCAATAGTCTTACACTGGCTTGGTTGTATGATTGCATGTAGCAGAGCAGATTCAGTGGCTTCAATGAATCAGTAAGGTCCACAATATCAAGGTTTGCCTGTTCCCCTAGAGTCAGAAAATAGTTGAAAGTTTCAATGTTCCTTATAACATATGCAATATAAGCTACTGGTGCTTCCTTTGACATGCTACTACTCCCATCATTATAAATTGCTTTGCATCTACCATTACATATGTCAATAGCATCTTCATGATTTTGTTCACCATTTCCATGTTTAATGTTTGGAGAGAGGCTCTTGCAACTTGCATGCTGTCTGCAAAAGCTTGAATTCATCTGATTCAAAAGAATGGCAAGTACTCGAACAAGATGAGGCAGGCAAACTGGATCATATATCACATCTGCTCCCAAACTGAAATAGTAATATACTGAGGAATGACATTTGAATTATGAACAAATTTAAAGTATAAGAAATTAAGTTCTTTAATTGAGTAGAAACTTCAGTTGAACTCTCACATAACATCTGGCATGATATCTTGAAGTTGACTTTCTGATGCAGATTCCCATGGCAGATACAAGCATTTTACCTGAGTGAGATACATGGATCAGTTCATATTACAGAACCTTGGCAACATACAATACAGTTTATATTCTCTTCTATCTACACATACAATCCATTACAAAAAGGTTTTCAAAAGAATGCAGATCATGTACACCCCCAGACAGTTTTGTTTTTAGCTTTTATTGCCATTTATCAACACAGACTACACACTGCAACAAAAAGGACAAAATAAAACTTCAAAAAAGAAATTTATAGATTAATCTTCTATGAACAAAATCTACAACCACATGTTAGAACCATGCACTAAAAACGTATGAAACTCAAGATAAGCACAACAACACTCAGAAAGAAGATAAGTAGAAAGTAAAAATTTAAAAATACTGAAAATTGGTATTTATATATCAGCTTAGCCAATAGCTCAGTATCACGCAAAACCTGAGAGAAGATGTTGAGAGGATTACATTTTCTATGCATGAAAGAAAAATAAAATGCACGGCCTATGCAAATTCAGACTCACCATCTTTGGGTCTTTGCTTCTTTCTGGCACATTAGACTCAACATTCAGGTTGTTCAACTCCAAATTAAGCTTCATGTTAGCTAAAGTTGATAGGTCACCATCACTTAATATCACCTGTTTATAGACAATAACAAGCTTCCAGTTGACTATATTCAACTACAAATATCACCTAATGTTACCCATATAATAATTAAAACAAATAGCACCTTTTTCTCGTTTAAATTTCGGAGTTCTAGCTAAAACATCATACTTCAATAACAAATATGTCATCATTCAAAATGTTCATGGATGAATCATCAAGTATAGTTGGTCATACCTTGGAAGCTTTCACATGGGCTAGACACAATCCAACTAAGCCAACTCCTGAACCAATCTATTTCAAATTTTTTAAAAGTGCACAAAGGTTAGAACAGATGAAAGCTAATCTTAATGCAATAAATGAAATGACAAAAAAATTATAAACTACACAGTAATAGCACAATTGCATCTTAGAGCCTCTCTGTTAAGTGGAGATAATCACATAATTGTCTCATCATCACATGCAAGGCCGCTCATGACTGGATAAAACCTTATTATTGCTACTGGATTTAACAAACTCAAACATAGAACTGACCTCAAAGCATGATTTATTAAAAAATAATTCTGGATGAGAAAGTATTAACTCGGACAAAAACAGACTTGATGGCCATATTGAGCACCTGCATAACCAAACCAATATCATCTTTAAGAATTTAATGCGAATTCCACAAATATACATGTCGCATATGCATACTGAGGGAAGAATTATTATATAAGAAGCTGTAGATAGATCCAAGAAATGCCCAATTTAATGGTATTGCTGAACTCAACACAAGTTGAACTCTCATGTAGCAAGAGCACTGGTTATTATGAGCATACCCAGTATCACCTTCAAGCATGTTTAGAGAACACTGCAGCGAAAACACCAGTACCCTCGAGTGTGGACAACTTAGGAGTTCAGAACAACCTAGCCATTCCAATTTTACCAGCCAAAGAAAATCTGAATGAAACAACATCATAAGAATAAACGGAGAAACATAACCACAATCAAGATTTACCATCAGGAAAAAGAAATGAAATTTTTTTGCAGATTCTTCCATCCCTCTTCCCCAAACTATCATCCTAGCAAAAAAGAAAGAAAATCAAGAAAAAAATCTAACCCACCAGACAAAAAAAGAAGCTTGGAGAAATTAATTGATAGAATAAAACCTTGAACGATGTCATGTAGTGAGCATAGAGCTCGTACAAATTATCCAACACATAGCCATGTTCTAACTCAACTTGAGTAATAAGTTTCTTGAGAAAATTCTTCAAGTAAGGAGCATGAAAATCACCCTGCATTTATCATTCTATCCAATCAATCAAGCCCAGAGGCGAAAATTAGTTTGGTTTAGTTATATTCATTTTGACTTCTTGTTTTTTTCTTTTACAAGTGTTTTTAAAGAAAAGTTCATCTGCCCAAAAAACAAAGTAGAAAATTAAAGATTACAGGAGTGGAAAGGCAATGGTCCCAGATGAATTGCTGAACTTGTTCCGTGATTGAGCCTCCACCAAACGCCCTGCAAAACTATCTGTGTCACTGCTTTTTGAAGTCTTGCTGAAATACAAAGGAGAAGAAGGAGTGAGGGAAGAGAAACCTGGCATGGGAGATAACACAGTGGAAAGGTTCAATGGCCAGGATTGAAGAAAGCAAATGGCGGGAACAAGACAGGGAAGGATCTAAGTCTTGCTCCATCGCCACTTCCACTGCTATGCTCTTCCTCCGACAATCTCCCATTCTATTCAGAACATGTGCTTTTTATAGTGTCCAAAACAAACTCCTAATATTTACTTTATTGTTTTTTATGTTTTTTTATTCAATTTTAGTAAAAGAACAATTTCTTCCTTTAAAATGCTCTGCTTCCTTATAATGTTTATTTTACTTATATTTTTAATAAAAATACTTCCATTTTCTTAATTTAATTTAAATTTGATATTAATTAAATTTTATTAAAAATATAAATAGAAGTTGAATGATTTCTTCTTGTAAAAATTACATTCACCCTCCTTCTATTTTTTCTGGTTTTAAAATTGTTTTATTCTTATATCATTGATAAAATAATACTCGTACTAGTCATTTTATATATGCTTACATTTGTATTTTTTTTTACGATATATTCGTATTTTATTAAAAAAATTTAAGATTTAAAATTGATTAAATGTGCAAATATATTGTATTATCGATTAATACTTCAAATTCAAATTTTATTTAAGTGTGGAATGTGATTCTCTCAGCTTCATAAAATAATAAATAAAAAGACAATTAAAAAGTTAATAGACTCAAAAAAATACAAGTTTGACATTAATATTAAATTCTTAAACATATAAATTAATTTAAGAAAATGTTAAAGAAATAAATGAGTTAAGGAAATTAAATGAAGATTTTTATCAAAAATAGAACAAATCTAACCTTTTAATTTAAGGAACCTATTTTGTTTACAGATATAATTCCAATTGTTTGATTGAACAAGTATAATAATATGACGAGTATTGTATGTTTACAAGATGTAAAACATTATTGTTATTTAATATTTTTGTAGAATATTTGTTTGACTATTTAATCTTGTTTTTTCCCACTCATTTTAAAATAGGTTTTTACATTCTAAAAAATTATTTCTGAACGAGTAAGAGATATAATAAAAAAAATTGTGAGATGTACATTTTGAGTGGAAACATCAATTATTTTTCTGCATGTTGTACTAATCAAATAGGTCAATAGATCAACTTGTGGAACTTTTTACAACTTAGATTTTAGTATATATATATATATATATTAATAAGATATATTTACAACGATTAAAATACAATTTTATCTCTTTTTATTGTACAATTTTGACGTCTTTCTGCAATTTTGGAAATTTTTAAAAAAATGTCAATATTTTTATATTCGGTAATTAAGTTAATATATTTATAAATTAATTTAGGAAAACAGTGCATGGTCTACAATATAAAGGTCATTTAAACTATCATTTAGTAAAAAATAGTAATTGTTAACTTTTATGATAATTAAATATTTTATGAAAAGTAAGAATTATTTTAAAATCTACATTAATAATAATAATTGCCAACTAGTTAATAGTTGCTAGGCAAGTTGTGAGAATGATTAAAATTCATATTCAATTATCATATTATAGCGGAAACTTTTAAAGTCAGGAGTTACAATATTTTTAAAGGAAAAGAAATATTATTTTTAACGAGTTAATATTTTTTGTATATTTTTCTCAAACCTCATTTATTACATGTCATCGTTACTGAGAAAAAAAATACAAAATAATGTATAAATTATCGTATGAATCATATTAGGTGTATCACTTAATTCCTTGTGTGCGTGTTGTTTTTTTATATGACAATTTATCCACCTATTTTTTAACTTCAAAGGTACATTAGAAAATGCTTTAACCACCACTAGAAATCACTTTGGTCTATCAAACTATAGATTTTCTTAAAGTTTTAGTGAGCTTGGTTTAGTCTCCACTCTCCTTTGTTTGCTTCAATTCTTAAATGATATTTTGGTGTGTTACTATTTTTGTTGACATAATAGATTGAAAGAGGTAGGTTAAAAAAAAAAAATGATAAAAAAATAAAAGACTTGTACTTTGAGATGATTGATAACAAAAATTGGTCAGTGACAGGAATGATGTTTAAAATATATATCCAAAAGAGAGATGACAAAGAATATTGAAAATGTTAATACTGGAATAGATTAGGTCCAGAGCATAACCTATGCATAGTTCAAAATCATTAGTTATTTCTTCTAAGTAAAAAAGGGAAAAGATAACATGTGAAACCCAGATAAAATCGCTATTTTATATTATTGCCAGTGATACGCAATAGTCTTACATTGGCTTGATTGTATGATTGCATGTAGCAGAGTAGATTTAGAGGCTTCAATGAATCAGTAAGGTCCACAATATCAAGGTTTGCCTGTTCCCCCAAGGACATAAAATAGTTGAAAGTTTCAATGTTTCTGATAACATATGAAATATAAGCCACCGGTGCTTCCTTTGGCAGACTATTACTATCATCATAATAACTTGCTTTGCATTTAATGTTAGATATGTCAATAGCATGATCATGATTGTGTTCACTATTACCATGTTTAATGTTTGGGGAGATGCCCTTACAACTTGCATGCTGTCTGCAAAAGCCTAAATTCACCCGATTCAAAAGAATTCCAAGTACTCGAACAAGATGTGGTTGATAAACAGGATCATATATCACATCTGCACCCAGACTGAAATAATAATATAATGAGAATGACAACTGAATTCCGAAGAAAATTGAAAGAACAGTGCAAGAAATTATGTCTCAGAGGTTGTATAGTTGAATCTCACATAACATCTGGCATGATATCTTGAAGTTGACTTACTGATGCAGATTCCCACAGCAGATACAAGCATTTTACCTGAGATACATGGATCAATTCATAATACAGAACCTTGATAAGTACAGTTCAGGTTATATTCTCCTTTATATACTACACAAGCAAAAACACATACTTTAAAAAATGAAAAAGTTGTCAAAAGGGTGGAGAGTCCACTATCAGATGAACAAAATTTCAAAGGTTAATCTTCCATGAACAAATCAACTATCACACATTAATGCACTAGAAACTGTTGAAATGAATAAGGGGATGGGGAAATATGTTAGAATAAGCACATCAGCACTCTGCAAGAAGATAAGTAGAAACTCAAGATTTAAAATACTGGAAATTACTATTTATACCAGTTTAGAGAAAAGCTCAGTATCTACCATATACTGTGAGGATTGCATTTTCTATACATGAAATCAAAATCATATGCACAGTCTATTCATATTGAGACTGACCATGTTTTGGTCATTGTTGCTTTGTTGCATGTCAGCTTCGACATTTAGGTGGTTCAACTCCAAATTAAACTTCATGTTAGCTAAAGTTGATAGGTCACCGTCACTTAATATCACCTGTTGATAGACAATAATTACAACTCCTTGTTGATTAAATTTAATTACAATAATATCATCTAATATTACCCATATAAAAATTAGTTGGTCATACCTTGGAAGCTTTCACATGTGCTAGACATAATCCAGTTAAGCCAACTCCTGAACCAACCTATTTAAAAAATTTAAAAAGTGCACCAGGGTATAATAAGAACGGCTGGAAGCTAATCTTAATGCAACAAACGAAATGACAATAATTTATAAACAGAACACAAAAATTTCAAACTTCGTAAGTGGAAAATTGTCAGCCTCTCCCATAAGTGATGGTGATCACAAAATTGTTTCATGCAATTCATGATTGGATAACAGTAACATTTCTAGCAGATTAGAAAAACTCTTAAACATGTAACTAACCTCAAAGCATGTTTTATTAGAAAATAATTCTGGACGAGAAAGTACGAACTCAGACAAAAACAGACCTGGTGTCCATATTGAGCAACTGCACAACCAAACCAATACCAACTTAAAACTTTAATGCAGGTTCCACTAACATATGCATATTGAGGGAAGAATTACTCGAAGCTATACGTAGATATATCCAACAAATGACCAAATTAATGGCATTGCTGAATTCAACAGAAGTTGTATCATCAAAGAGCAAGAGTACTACTGATTACTGATTATGATTTAGAAGAACTTTTGCGTTGACAAACAACACATAACAACCTTGAAATGTTGCATTTTATGAGCATAGTTTTTTATGATATGAAATATGAGCATACCCGGTACCACCTTCAAGCATGTTCAGAGAACACTGCAGTGGAAAGACCAGTACCCTAGAGTGCGGACAACTTTGCAGCTCAGAACAACCTAGCCATAACAGTTTACAAGTCAAAGTAAGGTGGATGAAACAAAAACCTCAGAATAAATGGAGAAACGTCACTAGAATCACTATTTACCATCAGGAAAAAGAAACGAAATTCTTTTGCGGACTCTGGCATCTCCCTTTTCTAAACGATCATCCTAAAGAAGGAAAAAGAAAATTTCTGAGAAAACCTCTGTACGAGCTAAAAAAGGAAGCTTGGAGAAAATTGTTGATAGAAGAAAACCTTGCATGATGTCATATAGTGAGCATAGAGTTCGTACAAATTGTCCAAGACATAGCCATGGTCGAACTCAATTTGAGCGATGAGTTTCTTGAGAAAATTCTTCAAGTAAGGAGCGTGAAAATCACCCTGCATTTAGTATTAAAATCCGATAAATGCAATCATAAGGAAATTTAAAGAAAAAAAAAAGAGAGAAAATAAAAATTACAGGAGTGGAGAGGCAATGGTCCCAGATGAATTGTTGAACTTGCTCCGTGATTGAGCCTCCACCACACGCCCTACGTACCTAACTCTGTCACTACTTTTCGCAGTCTTAACCGAAATAGAAAGATGAAGAAGGAGTGAAGGAAGAGAAACCTGGCATGGGAGATAACGCATTCTGAAGGTTCCATGGCTATAATTGCAGAAAGCAGTCGCTGGCGACAAGGGAGAGAGGGATCCAATTCTTGCTCCATCGCCACGTCCACACTGAATCAACCTCCTTCGCCATTCAAAACTTGGACTTTTCATGTTACTCCAAATTGGGCTCCACAAAATTATGGGCCTCGCACGCTCTTACAAGGGACTCTCACTTTTAAACATTCTTTTTTAGTTTAATAAGTATATTATAATAATCTTCTGTGATTATGACACATTTTTTTTTCTGTCTCATGTACAACTATATTATACATATTTCGTAACTTTTTCTAAAGGTTTCGATACATCATATTTGTTTGTTGGCTTTCGGGGTTCATATGGCACAATAATGTGCAGTTATAACCGATGTCACTTTACAATGAGCTTAAGAAAGTTATAGAATAAGATCAGAGTTCTGGCCTACAATTTAAAGGTAAATGCATTGGACTACCACATAAATTTCTTTGTACACTTGCTGCCTATCATTTCAGAGGGTCGTTATCATTATACTGCCTTATTAAGAAGCATTAACCAAAAACTGAAATTCAAAAACAAAACAAAAAGTATACCAGATGTGATTACCCCAAAAGGCCCTGTTAGATAGTATATATAAAATACAAATGAACCATGAAGCCTGAATGTATCAATTACCGATCCTTGAACATTATCACAGACACCATTAATAAGAGTTGGACTGACATTCAGAATTACAATCAGCTATTTCTTTCAAGATACCAGCACATAAAGAATCAAATAATGGTAGCAATAAATATAACGGGGTATTTAGAACTTGAGCTTAAGTAGGAAGGGCATTTTGTCTGAGAAAGGAGGATCGGAGTACTTTCCGGTGAGAATTTGTGATGCTACATATTGATTAGCAGTTTCAGTGTAATGAATCCCATCCCAGCTTATGTAATCACTGGAATCATTGCAAGCTTGTGCTGTAATTGTGGTTCCGTTGAAGGTCTTTGTTTCCCCACAGGAAAGTCGACTGTCATAGTTCAGTGGTGGACCTCCGTATCCACAACAAGCCATAATAGGTTGTTCAAACCCTGCAAAAGATGAAATCACCAAATTAACTGCTTTTCCTCCCCCACAAATTCTGTTATGGATAGATCATAGAATAGAATGTAACATTGGTATTATGACTGATACAGGGTCCTTAATGAGCCAATAAATTGAACAGGCTTCTAGCCTTCTCTAACTCCTTTAAAGTATATTTGCTGAAATCACTGGTTTGATCAATGGGGAAAAATGGTAAATACTAACAAAAGAAAGCAACAAATCAACAAAAATAAATTTCCTGGAATTGTTATACAATGTTGCATTGTCAGCACAAGTGACAAATGATGACAAAGCCATCTGAGAAATTTTAGCTACAGATTTTAAATCTAAAAGTTTTAGCCTAACACTTTTGGAAACGGTAAATATCCAAAGTCAAAATTGTAGAACAGAAACATGGAAAGTAAATAAAAATAACAAGGAGATGCTAACCGTATCTGGAAAAGTTTGCAATCAGGTTTGATTTTATAGAGAAGATATCAACGTATGTGACATTTGAATCTGGATATTGGCCCTGCAATTTGGTACAGAGAGCGTGTAGCTGTAGGTTAAAGGTTTTAGCAGCTTGGTTGTGTGAACTAACACATCCTAGTTCATCAAGCTTTGATGCATCAGTTCCAAATTTGGCAATGTTCTGAGGCAAGCATCCTAGAGGACCTGTATTGTGTATCCAGAAATATCTAGCCCCCTGGTCATAGAGATTCTAGTAGACAATTAAAGAGTTAGAACACGTTTGTAATAATGTCAGTAAAACTGTGAATTTATAAACTGTGTATATAACCTATGATTCATTAACTCAAGAAAGTTTTGGAAAAAAAATCCCAAAATATTATATAAAAATAGAAGCACATTATTTGACACCAACCTTTATTCCTTTTTCAAGTTCTAAAAGAATTGTCGGAATTGAGGCAAGTATTTGGTCCAATGTTTTTGAATAAAATGCTCCAGCAAGATCATTCTGGCCAATGTCAAACATGTACAATCCCTTCTCGAAAATATTCTCATCTGGGACATACTTATCAAATTTCCTGCCTGAAACATTGTGATGGTTTTTTTAACACGAATGAAGGAGTTATGAAACTGACAGCAAACTAGTTGTGCCGCCCAAGCAGTATATCAAAAGTCAATTTTGAAAACATTAGAAAAACTTAGCAGAGATAAACATGGAATTTAATTTCATTAATTTGTATAAAAAAGATTTAATTAAAGATGAACATAGATTACCGATATAAAATTCTAATTCTAATGGGAAAATGCCACTAAAAGTATTATGGAACTATATGCAAATCTTGTCCTTTGGCAGATACCTTTGGCAATCAATTCAAGGGCCCTAGCTTTGAATCGGAAGAACTGAGACACTTGAACTCCAAAGGAAAAGGGGCACAGGGATGATGAAGAGGCAGGGAGGATAGTTGCAGCTGCTGCAGCAAAGTTGCATCCTTTCCTAAAATTTGGCAAACCCACCGAATCCAGATAGGCATTTAGGAATGGCAAGTCCATAGCATCCACTGCAATAAAAAAAAACAACAACACATGGAACAGTAAGTTGAAGAGATGTTTATAGGGGAGAGGGAGACGTAAACATTTACTTGGGATCATGATGTGCAGGAAGAAATAGATGATGTGGGCATTGACAAAAAGAGGTTATGGAGATTTATTACTAAGGAAATCAACGATGAGACGGCCATCAGAGTATCTCCCCGACGGTATTTGGAAGTAAGTTTGTCCATTTGGTGGGTAAAGGCTCTCAAAACCAGCGGCAATAAGAGCACCAGTATCAGAATTTGAATCGCCAAAGTTGAAAACTGCTGGAAAATCTAACTGGAAGGATTTGGCACAAGGTATGCAGATGGCAATGAGGGTAAGAATCCGAAGGGTACATGTGTTGGTGGCCATGGCTATTGACTATTATTGTAAGGAGACGTTTCCCAGTTCAAACTTCTGCTATTAGTTAGTTTTCAGTCTGATTTTTGTTTGTTTGGTGCGTATAACTTGTACTGGAAGTAAGTCTTTTCTTCAACAGCAACTTATAATCAATCAATGTACCAAATTTCAGGTGCATGACAAAGATATACTTTAAATTAAAGACATTAACTTTTCTATACTCAACCGATTAAAAATTCAGATCTGTTAACCTTAGAATTGAAATCATACTAAGAGAACGCTTGTGTTAACCAACATTAATAATTAAAAATTGATATTGGATAACAATACTACGTGTTATAATTAAATTCAAAAATCAAATCCCATTTGACTTTCGTCAATAATTAATATAAAAACTTTTATATTTTTCTCATAAACTTAATTCTAAATAAAAAACATTTTGTTCTTTTATTATTATTATTATATATTCTTTAACAGAAACAAATTTAACTCGTTACAGATATAATTTTGTACTAATATATTAAAATATATTCATTATTTGTATATTTTTCATTCTTACAAATACTCCACTCTCAAATTGTATAATATAGCTATAGTCAATCATGTCTATTTTAAAGGTCAACTCTCCATCACAAATTTGTTTTAGAAAACGCTTAAAAAATATATATATTTAAATTGTGTCTAACCGGAAACTAAATATACTAAATCAAAACTAAAATTAGAAAAAGACGAAAGTCAAGCCATTTTCGTAAGACTGGCAGCCAACTAAATAGGAGAATGTGGCAGAAAGCTGAAGCAAAAGCAAAAGGTTAAGATGGCCTAAAAATTTGATGCTGCATATTGGGAGGCTAGTTAGTTCGGTGAAAACAAAGAAGCCGGTAACTATTTATCTTCTACTAGCACCTTAGCTTAATTCTTTAGGGGTATGATGTTATAATTATTTTACCAAAAAAAAACTTTTTTAATCTTAATTTATGTTTATATTCATGCTTAAAAGCTTTCTGAGGAATGGTTATAGCAAGAATTGTAAATAATATAATTTGAAGGTAATTAAAAATTACTTAGGAAGTCCACTGTGAGACGGCCATCACAGAACCTCCCAGATGGAATTTTGAAGTAATCCTGTCCATTAGGTGGCGCAACCTGAAAGCCCAACCCTGCAGCCAAGTCTCCTGTGTCCGAGTTTGAATCACCGAAGTTGAAAACTGCTGGGTATTTGAACTCCGCCGAATTTGTCATAACTAAACAGATGGAAAGTAACACAAATTGGAAAAATACATTCTTGGAAGCCATGGCACGTTGTTTTCACCTGTGTCCAATGGAACCAACAACCAACTAGATAAGTTGATAACAATTATAGCTCTGTATGCACGGTCATCATGGAAAATGATTCCGTGCCTTTTATATATGCACGCCCAATTGGTTGCTTCAAATAGCTAACGTGAAGTCTTACCTAAAAAACAATAAGACCCTTGCTTTAGATGGTGGAAAAGTAAATGAAAGCCAACAGGAAATAATGTTCATTGAGTTTGAATTACCATGCTATCCTTATATTACTACGGTCAACCGCTATTATATTAAGTGATTTGCGCAATCCAGTAAGTGAAATGCAAGTCCTAAGTCATTCCCTTAAGAGACCTAAACTCACATTTGAACCTGCCCCCGAAAAATAAGTGCCTCAGAGGGAAAGAGAACGCAGGGAAAACGATAGGAAAGTTGAGAAAGCATTAATACAAAAGCAAGAAGATGGTTTTTTCCTTGGGAGGAATTGCACGCTTGTGGCTTGATTTGCATTTCCACGGGATTGTATTGCTTCACCTCGTAATCTTCTGCTACCAACCGTGAACCTTTGCAGTTTACACTTCGCAATAAATATTCCTAAGCAAGATTTCTGACGGGCGATAATTCGAGATTGATAAGAGCTAATGTCAGATGTTCCCCTTCTGTTGAAATTATTCTGCATAATAAGGAAGATTATGGTGCCTGGATCCACCGCAGTGAAAATAACAGCAACCAATGACGTGACGCAACATAGAACCTTACATATACAATCATCTGTCCAAGGGAAAGTGTACCGGTCGGGGCCGGACGACCGCATGGTTCAGATTAAAATTATCTAACTAACGTGGCCACGCATGGGACAAACGGTTAATTCCCACTGAGCAACAAACACACGTGAGCACTCCCCAGATTTTCGGGAACATCCCCTAGATCCCAGGAAACCACCTAACACGACCCAAAAACCAGAAAACACGTGGCGAACCACTAACGACCCAGAGGGCCCAA
>Ga0123342_1001463_pt1 | contig 39769 bp, 23 predicted proteins | sample Turbeawhitnodule_FD_89960 | JGI IMG/M metagenome (GOLD analysis project Ga0123342, IMG submission 89960) | Root nodule microbial communities of legume samples collected from Mexico - Turtle bean Mexico white nodule | ecosystem: Host-associated > Plants > Roots > Nodule | place: Mexico: Nepantla...
AAACATTTAAAACAGATTCACCATTCAAAACTGAATTCTGTTAGGATTTTCAAAGAAACAATCGGTTGAAATCACGAAACAACCGATTGTTTTGGCTTGACAGTTAAGTCAACCAAACCAAAACGGTTTTCAACCTTTTTCAAAACTCCTAAGAGTAAAACAACCGGTTGATTCGACAAAATAACAGGTTGTTTTTCACTTAGTTGGAAAAACACTTGATTTAAAAAAGGTTTTAATTCACATTAGTTTTAGATTCAACAAAGGAGTGGATCACACTTTAATCTACCCAGATCCCACCCAAACACAACAGCAACGCCAGCCTTCCATCAAACACATTGTATTTGGATTCTTAAAAGCACTTGATCACACTTGATCAACAACCAGTACCTTACAAGTTTTACAAATATGAAACGAATAAAAGTAAGAACAGGAAGGATCACACCTGATACAAAAGGATTACAACAGTTCCCTATTCCACTCTTAACCAAAGCAAAGCCTTAAGCAATCTTGAAAAAATTTAATCTTTTTGGTAACCTGATATCTCTTTTTCAGAGATGTAAACACCAGTTATATAGTCTCAAAAATAGTCGTTTAAGACTTTTAATCAAAGGCCAAAACAATTTAGAATCATGGAGAACATATTTACCATACTTAACAAATTCTGTTAGGATTTTTCGTAAAACAATCGATTGAAAACTCGATTCAACCGATTGAATTGGCCTTGAATGTTAGGTCAGCCAATTTCAGCCTTTTGAAATCTTTTTCAAAACTACTAAGTGTAAAACAACCGATTGAAACGATAAATCAACAAGTTATTTTTCACTACTTTGAAAAACACTTTTCTTTTGAAAGAACTTGATTGATCCAGTTTTGGATTAAGCTAAGAGTGGATTGATAAATACTAATCTACCCAGAACCCATGCCCACAAGCAACAACCCAGCCTTCGAGCAATCATCATGTATTTGGAGACATCACAACTTTAAGTTAAATAAAGATCACCAAACTTTCCACCTCTATATCTAAACCCTCAAAACCACCACCGCAACAATGATAGGAGAGTCTCTTTTTGAACCCTTTGTTATTGATGACAAAAAGAGCAGATAGTAGAATTAAAGGTCGAGTTTAAGAGGGGGGTTGAATTTAACCATCGAGAAGTTAAAAAAAGAACTTCTTAGAATGAATCTTTAATAAGAAAATCAAAATTTAGAATTTTGGTAAGTTATTTTAATGTGTTAAAATTCAAAACAAGAACTAAAGAACATATTAAAATTCTAAAAAACTAACAAAAGAGAAAGAGAAAGATGCACAACAATTTTATATTGGTTCATTATACTAGAGCTACATCTAGCTACTTGAAATTGTTTCATTATACTAGAGCTACATCTAGCTACTTGATTGCATCAGTCAAGTAACCACTGAAACAAAATTGTTTATTGGAGCAATTTAAGAAAACACCAATATCCTCTTTCTTGAACCCTACAAGGTAAGAACATTACACCAATAACACTCACTAAGCTAATTTTGAAAACCTTATTAAGCTTAATAATCTTACATGATATGAAATAATTACAATTGAAACAATATCACTTATGAATCTCAAATTTTCAAAATTTGTGTCAAATGATATGAAAATGAGAGAGTTTTATAGAATATGCTATGTCAGTTTTAGTGAATTAAAATTACGTTTTAATCCATTGATTTTACATATCAGTGAAAAGAATGGATTAATTCGTACTTTTATTTTTTTTTAAAATAGACTGATCACATCTTCTTGAAAGCATAAAACAATTTTAATTTGTTGAAAACTCATTTTAGTAGATTGAAATTGTTCTTCAAAACTACTCAGTTTTTAAGTAATTTTAACAAATTGTTTCGAAAAAATCATCTATTAAAATATATGTCGCAACGATATTGAACTTCAATAATAAATATTTCAATGGATTAAAATACCTTTTAATCAGTTAAAATTATTTTTTCACTATGTTATAAACAATATTTTAAAACAACTCTCTTTGTTGTGAATAAAAATCAAACAACTTGGAAAGGAAAACCAAAAACTCAAACACACAACACACACACACTAATACATCTAAGTCTTTAAACTTCTTTTATCAAGTTCAATTAATTGAATTCATCAAATACATCAACAAGTTCAACAAAGTACACCTCTAATGAAAAATAACAATATGATAGAGGGAGCAAATAACTCAACATGACATATAGAATGTCGTACATGCAAAAAAATTTATTTACCTTATCAAAAAGCATATTGACTAAAACAAAGCTTTATCTTATTATGAATGGGCAAAATACTTATCACAATGAATGCAATTTTTGGTACAATATGCAATATTTGAGGCTTTAAAACGAATGAAGAGAGAGAAAGAAAAAATTGTGAAAAGGTGGGAGGAAGAAGAAAGGTTGCACGTTGAGTTGCGGAAGATGAGAGGCAAAGAAGATGTGTCAATGAAGAGGATGGAACTCTCTTTATATAGAGGAAAAGGAGTAACGACCCCAAAACCGCCACAGCCTCAATCCCGTCTCTGGCGACACTACCCCTCGCTCCAACGGCCCAACATCTAATGAAGAACGGTCGAGTCTTCAAAGGTTCGAGTCTTGCGCATGGAGCACCTGCCTTTGCAATGATCGTGAGTGTAGAAGAGGATCCCACACACGAGAGTTTCTGCAAATTGCGCAACAACGGAATCCTAAGAATCAGTCTTTGTTACGCTCTTGCTTTCGATATCTCCTCCAACAGAAGCACCGAAAAACCTAGAGTTTATGCGCGTGCTCTGTTTTTCTGTTTTGCACACTCTGTTTTATGTTTTTATTTTGCTATATCAAATTCTGTTTTACAACACAATATGTAAGAGAAATCTCTTAAAGATGAAAATAGAAGAAGTGAACATTCAAAGTGAGAAAAATTTTATGATATATTTGTTGATATAGCTTGTGGGTTTAATAGTTTAAATGGAAGCATACAACTCAATTCCTATTCTTTACAAAGTTAGCTAGTTTTAAGCTTGATGGTATATCCTTATATTGTGAGTTGATTGTAATCAAACATTATTGTTTACTAAAAGTTACGAGTATCTTTGTAATCAAACTTTTAATTAATAAAACTCTTATAGTAAAAAATAAGTGAACATAATTCCTGTTAAGGGAAATAACATAAAAAGTTATTCCTTGTTCATATTTTAATTGTAACAAATCCTTTATACTTTGTGAACATAAATTCATTTAAAAAGAATTTAAAAGTTGCATTTAAGTTTTCATTTTTACATTAAGAAACTATTTGATATGAGTTGATTTTAGATTGTTCCATTTTAGAGGTGACATTTCACTTATGATTGAGATTTTTAACAAGTATATGGTGAGACTCAGGGAAGATTCCCACTGAACACGAACTTAACCAAGTGGTTAAGTAAGTGTGAAGGTTCACTTTCAAAGGCAAAGAGGAAAATCAAGATAAGGTGTTAGTGACGATGCATTGCGGAAATTGAAAGACATGAAAGGAAACAATTAAGATGACCATGGACGATTGCTAAATGAAAGAACAACACAAGAACATAAAGGAAAACCGAATTATAACAATTATAGAGCACAAGAATAAAGTGGCGTAATGGAAATGAAGGAAAAGGATGGAAGAAGAAAGCTTATGGTGTGAATTGAGAAAGGACACACCACTTGGAGTAAGGTTTCCTCCATGATGAGGGTAGAGGGCCGCCACTTGAGAGCTCTCAATTCATCCAAGATAAGATCTAATGCTTAGAGTAACCAAGCTTCACCCAATTTGTGCAGAGTTTTCCTTCTCTTATAAAATTCAACATGATCATACAAGGAGGAAGGCACCCTATTTATAGGATGCCTTGGGAAACAAGAAGCAAGGGTAGGATGGGAAACCTAAAAGTGGGGCGGCCTTAAGCATTGACTAAGGTTAATGGCACACCCTAGGCCACTTTTTTTAGAAATTAGGTAAAAAAGAAGCTAAAGTGACCCTATTATGCTAAATGATAACATATTCTATTGAAATTACAAATAAAGACGCTAGCTGATGCTCAACTCTTAAGGTATGTGCTCTACTCCTCATGATCCTTTGAGGAAGACTAGGTACTGAAGCATTGACTTAGTGGATCCCAACCTAACCCCGTGTCTTGAGTCATGCTCCTAGTCATCTTCCGGGAAGATTGAGCTTGATCAGTGGGCACACTCTCTTGTAGGTCTTCATCACTATTGAACTATCTTAAGGAGTTAACAATTTCACTATTCAATTAATCACAATGAACACTTTCTACATTTTTCACTATAAGAAAACCACTAAATAAAAATAAAAGATAATTAGTCATTCTATTAACTAAATTAAATACTATTTTAGAGACTAAAAAAATTATTAATATATAAAACAATTTTATAAACTAATTTTTAAATTGGTAGTTAATTAAATACTAATTTAAAAACTAATTTATAAATTTAGAAACTACTTTAGATATTAAAAATTATTTAGCCTATAAAATAATATTTAATTTAATTAATATAATTATTAATTATTATTTTATTTCTAAAATTGATTTATTTTTAATAAATTTCTAATAATAGTTAGCTGTCAAAGTTCACAACATACAATAGTTTCACTCCAGTAATTTTAACAATAAAAGATAAAAATTTAATTTTAATTAAGAATAACATAAATTAATAACATCTATAATATTCTGCATAAGTTATTTTTTAACAATAAATTTACTTATTTATATAAATTTGAAGTAGGAAGTAGAACATCCAAATACGATGCTAGACAAGGTAAATGGTTTAGCATTTTCTCATAATAGTATATGGTTCATTTGTTCAGAAATTATAGAAAATCATAATGAAGTCACAATCCAATGGCGTATACATTTTTTTCTCTTTCCTTTAAATAACGATTATTTTAAATTATAAATCAACCAGGAGAAGATACAGAGAACAATTACACAGAGTTTAGCAAAATTAAAAAGGAATGTGTCACGGAATATTCCATTCCTCAAATTACATTTTTTATTTTATTTTTTGGTAACTGCCAATGACGAAACACTCTTGTAAAATGTTAAACGTTAAAATATTCCTTTAATTTTGTATATCATATTTGAATCTCCTTGAATGTTTATAAAAATAGATAATGAAGTTAAAAAATGTTATGTATAGATTAAAAATATTAAAATGGATAGATGTAAGAAATAAAGTGAAGAGTTTGTGAGTAGAAAGAAATAAAAAAAATAAAAAAATTAAGTGAAGAGTGTTTTTGATTGGGCATAAAAAAAGAAGTATAAAGTAGGAAGTCAATTAAATATCCTCTTCAGTTTCGACCAGTCCTCTCTCTGTTCCCAAACCCACCTTACCAATTTTCTCACTCGGGAATTTTGCCGGAAAATTTCAGCGTCTTCCATTTCGCAACCAAACAAAAACACACCAATTCTTTATAATTCTTGCACAATCCGAAAGAGAGAAAATAAAAAATCATGGCATCGTTGGGATCTTCTTCTTCTTCATTCTGGTGCTACCGATGCAACCGCGTCGTTAGGGTTTCCCTCGCTACAGAAGGGCAGCCAGATCCTACCATTCTCTGCCCCGATTGCCACTCCGGTTTCCTCGAAGAGCTCCACACGCCTCCCCACTCGCGTCGATCCACGCGCGCCGGGTCGCCCTTCAATCCCGTCATCATGCTGCGCGGCGGGGGCGGGAACGGAAACGAAAACGAAAACGCAAACGCCAACGAAAACGAAAACGACGTCGCCTCGGGGAACTTCGAGCTCTACTACAACGAGGGGGTTTCTGGTCCGGGCCCTCTACGCCCGCTGCCGGCCGGCGTGACCGACTTTCTGATGGGCTCGTCTGGCTTCGACCACTTGCTGGACCAGCTGGATGGCACCGCGGTGCGCCTCGACCGGGCGGCGTCGAAGGCGGCGATCGAGTCGATGCCGGTGGTGAAGATCCTGGCGAGCCACGCCCACGCGGAGTCCCACTGCGCGGTGTGCATGGAAAATTTTCAAGTGGATTGCGACGCACGGGAGATGCCGTGCGGGCACGTATATCACTCGGAGTGCATCGTGCCGTGGCTCTCCGTGCGGAACTCGTGCCCCGTGTGCCGGCGCGTGGTTCCTTCCGATGAAGTCCATGATAACAATTCGATGGGGTTAACCATATGGAGACTCCCTGGGGGAGGATTCGCTGTGGGCAGGCTCATCGGAGGTAGAGAACTCCCCCTCGTGTACACGGAGATGGACGGCGCGTTTAACGCCTCTAACGGCGTTCCGAGGAGAGTCTCCTGGGATTCGTCTATTGGTAGGTCTAGGGAGAGTAGGGGGTTTGCTTCTGCTTTTCGGAATCTCGTTTCCTATTTCGGAAGAGTTAGGAGTTCCTTTTCTCGTGGAACGAGAAACTCGCGTGTCAATGGAAGATCACGCTCTGCCACAACCATTTTTTCTAGGTTCAGGAGTCGATCAAGATTTTAAAAAACTACGATTTCGACCACAATATCAAGATTTTTTAGGTCATCGTGACGCAATTGTTGCCCTATTCGCCACATTTGTTTGCAATTTCCTAAAATGAAACTGAAACCATGACAGCAATGGGGTTCGGTTTTCCTAATGTTTTTTTAGTTTGTTTAAGTATTCGTTTGAATTTAGGGGAATTTTGATTGTTTGTAATGTTTGTATTCTGTTTATTGATTCTGATACTGTAAATAACTATAACTGATAAACGGTTTATGCAATTGCTGAAGGGTGGTTTTGAATTAGCACATAGTTTTGGATAAATATCGGATTGTTTAAATTTTAGATATGTAATTTAAATTTGATTTATGAGATTGAATTGTCTGATTTTTCATCTAACGGTTGCAATTAGCTGATTGTATGAATGTGTTGAATTCAGGGCTTTGCTGTTTGTTTGTGGTTGTGATGAGGTTTAGTTAGGAAGGAAGAAAGGAAGATGAGATGTCATGCTGGGGTGGAAAGAGGATCTTGTGTAACTGTTGTTGTATCTCTTTGTCTTTTGGTTTTGAATAATTTCATTGGTTTTGTAGTTAAGTAATCAATGCTTGCTAGTTGTGGTGTTTTATTTGTTTTGAAATGTGGTTCTGTTGGGTTATGGGAAATTATGACTTCTATTGTTGATGTAACATGGTCTGTTTCTGTGTCTACCGCAGCTTTGGTTTCTTAGGCTCATGTTAGGTGGTGCTTAATATTTGTGGGTCTACTTTAGTGGCATTGCCGCTTTCAAACCTCATTTTCCATGTGATTGGTTTGGGTAGATAAACGTTTTACACCTTATTGATAAATGATACCAAATTGCAGTAAAAGGATGTGCTAAGGAACATAGATCACCACTTGAAGTACGTACTCTATCTCCTTTCGTGTTGTCTAATACTTATTTAGAAGGATTAGGACACTTCTGAATAAATTGTCCATCTGGTTATTCATTCTCACCAATGGCTTTAATGGTCAAATCTGCATTTAAGGGGACATGTTGCAGTCTCTGGTGTAGGGTGCTCGTTTTTTGCTTGATCAATTTCTCATTTGCAAGTTTTATCTTGAATAATTTCCAAGTGTACTTTTCATATGTATTTCTCTTGTAGCCGGTCTCTATCGATAATTTGAAGGTGTTGTGATATGTCTCTTTACTTTATTTGAAGATCGAAGGAATTTTAAATACCAACAAAAAAATTATGTGGACTTCTCTGATGTGATCTGAAACTTGCCATAAACTTGTATGGCCCTTTTTTGTGTTTTTCTATTTGCCTTTTATTTTTCGTTAGTAAAGGCGAGCATGCCTCTATTGGTATCTTACGTGATGAATGGGGAAGTTTCATTCTGCCTGTGGCTTTCTGTTGTTATTTTATAGTTTCTTTTCATCTTTAAGCATATGGATGCCTCAAGTTTTTGAGTTTATGCGTGATTCGAAGAAAACATTTTGTTTTTCTGACTTTATAATGCAATCCTATTTTAGTTAAAATGATTGGAATTAGTAGATTCACTCTACTGATTGATGACATGTGAACTTTGGGGCATTTTTTCTTGTTTCCAGGGTATGGCTTGTGGATTATATTTTTAATGCCAGCATGCCTAAATTGGTATCTCATCTCATGTGATGCATGAAGAAGTTTCATTTTGCCTGTGCCTTTCTGTTATGAGGAAGTTCTTTCAACTTTAAGCATTTGATTGCCCCAATTTTCTTTTGTTAATGTATGATTCAAGGAAAACTTGTGCCTTGTTTATGACTTTATAATGCAATTTCTTTTTGTTAAAATGACTGGAATTTGTTGATTCCCTCTATTGTTTGATGACATGCGAAAATTTGGGGGTTTTATTTCTGATTTAATTTTTTATGCTGCGGCTACTTTGTAAATAACCATCATTAATGTTATGAATGATTTGATGTCGTCATTTGGAGACTCACTTTCTCCATTTTTATGAGTTTAAAGTTTGCAGAAAAAGTTTTGACGAGTCAATCAAGTTCACAATACCACTATAGGGTTGCTCCATCGAATTTGGTTGGGAAGATTTTATAGTGAAGAGTCAATAGAAAAGAAAGGTTGACTTATGTTGTCTAGGCCTTTATGTGATCTATTCTACTACTTTCTAATAGAGGGAAGGTTGAGAATCATAACCTTATTAGTAAAATGTTGGTTGTCATTGGAGATGGTAGTCTGTAAAGAATATCGAAGAATATCAAGCTTACATTGTAACATCTCTAATTAGATTATCTAAATTGTCTCTAATTAGATTATCTAAATTGGTGTTAGTGATGTCATATCAACGAACATGAACATGAGATCGAAACATTGGTGTTGATAGTGGGGATGGAAAAGTGGTTCTAAAGATGAATTCTTATTCCCATAGTTATTGATCGAGAGACTTTCTGATACACTCAATAGTTTCACATGATTTAGAAGTTGAGATCAATGGTAATTTAAATACACTTTTATGTCTTGATTCTCTAAGGTGTCTTTTAAGGACAAAATGACGGAGTCTAAGGTGTCTTTTAAGGACAAAATGACGGAGTTTCGAGCTATCAAAGTGGATAATACTTCATATGTGATGATTAACTACATTGATACCATTTCAACAGACTTGAGGTTGAGAACAAAATTATATAAATGTTATATTATATATATATATAATTTACATCATATAAAAGATTATTACAAAATGATATCTTTCTTTATATGGATTTTTAAAATACATGCATATTTCATAACAAAATACGATGGTGGGGTTGATGTTTTATATAAAATTTTATTTATATTAATTTCTTTATTCATCATTTGATTAATTGAAATATTGTTGATATTTACTTTATTTTGTCAGGTATTAATTTTTTTTCATTAAAATATTAAAATTTAATTTAATTTTAATGTTTTTGTATTTTTTTTATTATTCAAAAAGTGATATCAATTATTATAACATCTAAAACAAAAAAAATAATTAAAGAATTAGAAGATTTGAAAAGTGACGAACTAACTTATCATCCCATCTTATGATAGAACGTGTTACTATTTTCTGTCCGTACAACCTTGATGAGCCAGTTCGCCCCATCCCACTTTTAACGTGTCGACAACCGATCGAGCTAAAGCGGGTCAGAACTTTTTTTCATAATAATTTGATTAGTTTTAAAAAGTATTTAAAAAAAAGATGTGATAGTTGAGTAACACATGGGGGAAAAGTGCACAACTCTTGTGTACTCTTATCCTCTTCATTTTCATGTGGTTAACATCTTCCTCACACTAAAGACCTAGTTTCTACACCCTTACACCCTGTCCCATCCACAGCCAAGAGTTATCTGAACTTCTAAATTTTAAAATCTCATATATTTACATTAAATATGGATATTTCCTTTTGCTTTACTTTTATTAAATAATCACTTAAACTAAATGTGACAAGTTAAATATAATCCAGTTCAGTTTGATTTTTAAATTTTAAAAAGTTTAAGCCAGATTTATATAGATTTTTGTAGTTTTATTATTATAAAATTATTAAATATATTTAACAAAAATGTTATGAATTCCTTTTCAGAACAATGATTAAACGTTTTATCATGAAAAAATTGTCAAATAAAAAGATATATTTTGAAATTCTTTTAATAAGTTAGTATATTTATAATTTTAACTTTCCTTTATATTTATTAATAAATTACATAATTTTAGAATTAAAAATATGATAGGTTGTAAATAGAATATATCTTTATTAACATTATATTTGATATAATGTTAGTTTTGATATTGAGAGGACTGTCATAAAGGTCAAAGAAGAAATATATATATATATATAAATTATTTTGATTTTTAAATGTGATATTATATTTAAATATGATAAATAGTGTGGGACATTCTTTTTATTTTTAAACGAAATTTGAATTAAATAATTCAATAAAAATTGTAAGAAAAAATAAATCAATTTTAGTTGATTTTTATATTTTTTTTATCAATTTAAGTTAATATTTTAGATGGGTTAAAAATGATAAATTCTACCTCCATCTTGTACCTTTTTTCTCTGCACTTCATATTTGTTTAAAATTTTAAATAACTTTAAATAAAGTTCTCACATTTTTAAATAATCTCATATTTACATCTCTTACACTTGCAACCTATGAAGCTCGGACACTCCTCTTAAATGGTGCGTCTATGTCGGACACATGTATCAAATACTGACACTCGTAGGACACATGTATCAGTGAAATGTTTAATTTAAAAAATATTTATTGGATTTCTGACAATTCTAATATGGGTATAAGATAATTTAAAATAAAAAGAATACATTAAATTTCTATAATTCATAATTATATAATATATAAATCCGTGTTCTCGTGTCCTACATTTTAAAATTATGCATATTTTTGTGTTCGTGTCAGTGTTTATGTTAGACATGCAAGACTGTTAATTTCTCTCCACATGAGAGTGTATTTAACGTTATCCAATACAAATATAATTTAATTTTTACAACTTGTTAATTTCTTTTTCTGAGTTTTGAGATTTAAAAAAAATAAAATAAAAGATAAACTAACAAAACAAAATAATCACTAATAAAAAAATCTACAAAACTTATTTCAACCATGTTTATTGCCCAAATCACAAATAATCATTACGACTTAAAGATAAAATAAAAAACACTGTAATTGTTGAAATTAAAAGAAAATAAGAAGCTAAGGCGAATTTGGCTTGAAAAAGACTATCTAAAAGTTTGAAGTTATCCACGTTATCCCAACTTCTGACGTGGCCTTATCCAAACATTTTGAAGAACCATGAAACCACGCCATATGTGCCTCCCATAAAATCCACAAACACACAGACACTCTCCTTTCTCCGATCGTCTTTCTGCCACCAACATGGCTTCCATCACTCCACTTCACACTATGCTTCCCAACGCTGCGCCCAAACTCCCCGCATCTGTCGCTGTTTCCAACACCAAGGTGTCGTTTGCGCCCTCACCTGGGCTACCCTGCCCCGCCATTCAGAGGAACAAGAATAGATCTTCCAGGGTTGTTGTTTCGGCTGTTGGAGACGTTTCTGCTGATAGCACCGTTTACCTTGTTGCTGGCGCGGTTGCAGTGGCACTCGTTGGAACCGGATTCCCCATCTTGTTCTCTCGCAAAGACACGTAAATTCATTCTCTGCATTTTTAACCTTTCATTTTTAAAATCATTATTACAATTTTTCTGCAGGTTTACATGGATTGTTTTCCTTATAAGCATGCTACTTTACTTGTTTAAACATTTGTTGATCTTTATAATACTTATTTTAAACATTCAACCATTATTTTAAATGTTACAATGTCGTGATTTCTCATACAAATTTATATAATTAATATATGTTTATGTTCATAGATAGAATCATACGGTAAAACAGTCTATCATAGCGGCGTTTGTCTCAAACTGTTTTACACTAGTGTTAATTTTGTCTATAATGGAAATCAGGAGATTTTGAGAGTGGGAGAGGGAACGAGGGAGATGATGAAAGTGTTTTTTTCAATGTTAACACTAATCAAACAAATCTTTTGATTTGTGGTGATTTATCGTCATATTTTACTTAAATATCATTGTATATATATTTTATTATAATATATAAAATTAAATATTACATAAATTTATTTAGTAATTTTAAAGATATTTAATTATAGTATTAATAACAACAAATAATTATAAATAATAAAAATAATGAAATAAAATTATAATGTCATATAAAATAACAAATATATATAATACTAAATATTATTTTTATAATTTTTAATATATTTAATAAATTTATTTTAATTTAACACAAAAATATTTTCTATTATATATTTTTTAACTTTTTATTAAAAAATACAAGAAATTATGGATATTATATATTAGAAAATTTAATTAATTGAAATCTAAAAATAAATATATCTTAATTCATTATTCAAATATTTTTAATAACAAAAATAAATTTGTAAACTTACCTTTTACATATTTAAAATAATTTCTAAATTTTCTTTAAACTATCACATCATTCACAAATTTTAATAAATTATCTTTATAAATCTATTTAATCATCTCTTAATTCAAACAATCTCATATATTTTCACACATTCTCTCTAATACTCACAAATTCATTCTCTTTCCTGCTCACGAATCTCGTCCTTAATCCAAACAGAGCACAATAAAGAGAGATATAGTATAATCCCATTGTAGATGGATTCATTCTCTTTCTTCTTCCCTAGTTCTATTACTAGTTTTTTCTTTGCAGCACTGTAGGGAAACCTTCTTTTCCTCGTAAGAAAACTCAATATAAGAGAGATTTTTCCGATTTATTTTTTATGGCTGTTTACACGTAACAATTGGTGCTTTCCTCCATCGTGGTTGAGAACACATGCTTGAAGGAACTCTCTGCCAATATGAAGCGCATGCTTGAAGTATTGGAGAGTCGAGAAAGAAATATTGTATGAGGTTTGAACACGTTGATGAAGCGTAACCTTGCTACTTGTTCTACAAGTTAGGGACAACCCTTCCGGTTCCAAAACATAAGCTGGATTTCTTTTGCTTTGATGGCACCGATGTTCAATGATGGATTTTTAAGGCAGAACAATTCTTTAATTATTATAGAGCACCAAATGAACAACGTTTGACCATTGTTGTGATTCCCTTGTATAATAAGGAGGTAGTTCCTTGGTTCTGGATAATGTTCTGTAATAATTTGTTTCCATCTTGGCTTGGATTTACTAGAGCCTTAGAGTTGGAATTTGGTCCCTTCATATGAATGTCCATGATCTTATTTGTTTAAGCTTACCTAAACGTCCAGCGTTCATGTATATTATGGCCAAATTATTGTGCTTTCTAATGGAGTCCATGGTATCACATTTGATGCACTGTTGAATTGCTTCATAGGAGGTTTAAAACCACATATCTATAGGGATGTTATAGCTCAAGCTTCTACAACTTTAATTCGTTCAGTATCTCTATCTAAATTGTATGAGGAAAAATACATGTCCAAAGCCAAATCATCTAATTCCTGTTACTCTTAGAAATATCAGCCACCCCCACACTACCCAAACCCTCAAAACCACTAGCCTTCCTCCTTTACTACCTAACCCTAGTCTTGTCCTGAACCCAAACACTAACTGAACTAACACTATCAAGAGAATTTCCCCTACTGAAATGCAACTCAAAAGAGATAAGGGATTATGCTATACACTTGAAAAGAAATTTTCCTCAAGCCATAGATGTTCTAATAGGCAGTATCTGGTGTTGCATTTAGACGAGGAAGACCTACATCAACCTAGTCCAGAACCCCCAGATATTGTTGCAACTATTGATACTTGTATTGATAAAGAACATCATTTGTCTTATAATGCTCTTAAAGGGTCGTCTAGTGTGGGAAATATGAAATTTCAAGGCTCTATCAAATGAATGTCGGAGCAAATTTGTTGGATAGTGGCAGCTATGACAAATTTTTGCAACCTATACTAGCTCATTGCGTTAAGCTTCCTATTGAATCTATTCCTAATTGAAGAAGGGTTGGTTAGAGATTTGAATGTTAAAGTCCAAGATCACTCTCTCACTCTACCTGTCTACTTGTAGCCAATTTCAGGCGTTGATTTGGTTCTTGGTGCTACTTGGTTGTCTACATTAGCAAAAACTAACTCCAAAGTTTTATTTGGGAAACCAATTTGTCACCTTGCACAGTGAACAACACATGCCGCCAACTCTTGCTCAATTTCACCATTTGAGAAGAATGCATTACATTAGTGCCATTGCTGAATTTTTCACCTTGCAGATTCAAATTCTGGATCGTACTGCAAATCACTAGTTGGATTTGCCAACTATGGAACCAGAAATAGCTATGTTGCTGCAGACACCCCGAGATGTCTTTGTTATTCCTACAAAACTACTCCTACAAGTACTTATGATCATTCCATTCCCCTGCTGCCTGGTTCTGTACATGTGAAGGTAAAACCTTATAAATACCCTCTCATTCAGAAACAACAAATCGAATCGATAGTGCATGATATGTTGAATAGAGGAAGTATTGTGCCTAGCACAAGTCACTTTTCTTCTCCTATTATCCTAGTAAAAAAGAAAAATGACACTTGGACTATCACGGTTAAAGATAGTTTTCCTATTCCAATGGTATATGAACTTATTAATGAACTATTTGGTGCAAAATATTTGTCTAAGTTGGGTTTAAGGTAAGGTTATTATCAAATCTTTGTTAATCATGAGGATAGACACAAGATAACCTTTTACACTCTCACCAAGGTCATTATGAATGGCTTGTTATGCCATTTGGGCTTACTAATGCCCCTGCCACATTTCAAAGTGTTATGAATCAAGTTTTTCAAGGTTTCTGACGGAAGTTCATCTTTGTTCTTCTATGACATCCTAATATATAGTTCGTCACGGACCTCTCATTGCACCATTTGGAAATAGTGTTGCAGCTTTTACATATGAATAAGTTGTTTGTTAAATTATCCAAATGCTCATTTGGCCTTCAACAAATTGAATATTTGGGCCATATAGTTTCTGGTGATTGGGTAGCAATGGACCAAGAAAAAATTCAAGCTATGTGGCCTATTCCTCAGAACGTCAAGAAATTAAAGGGAATCCTTGGTCTAAAAGGACATCAGAAAAGATTCATAAAGAAATATCTTTCTTTGATTGTCCCTTTTCAAATTATTACAAAAGGATAATTTTTATTGGGATTATCATGTTGCTTCTGCTTTTCAAAAATTGAAGGAGGCTATTATGTGGGCACCGATTTTGGCTCTACCAAATTTCTCTAAATCGTCTGTGCTAGAGACTGATGCATCAAACACTAGAGTTGGGACAATTTTAAGTCAAAATCATCACCCAATTAGCTTTTCTAAAAAAAGTTACTCCCATTGCAACTGCTATGAGCTTATGCTAGATAATTCTATGCCGTCATTGAGTCTATTACAAAATTCAAATAGGATAGGTTTTAAATGACTCTGATACCATATTATAAAGTAAACTTTAAGCCTAACTCAACCCCATAAATCATCACCCATTCAAAGCGAGATTGGTCATCCCCTCTAATCATGTATCAGTTCAACAAACTCTACAAGAATTCCATAGTTTTATGCTAGTTATGCCAGGACCTTGGCTAGAATAACTTGACAATTCTATTGGCAAGGCATGCACAAGGACATTAGAAGGTTTGTGCAAGATTGTTTAATCTGCCAACAACTAAATCATCTACCACATTACTTGTTGGACTGGTACAACCATTGCCTATTCCTGAACAAATATGAAAGGATTTGGCAATGGATTTCATCAACGGGGCTTCCTCCATCAATGGTTATACAGTGGTTCTAGTTGTCATTGACAGGGTTTCTAGAGATGCTAATGTCTTTCCTATGAAGTCTGATTATTCAGCAAACAAGTAGCTGTAGTTTTCATGAAAATGTGGTGAAATTACATGGTTTTCCATAAACTATTGAATCTGACAGATTTAAATTTTACTAGTCATATTTGACTACATTTGTTTAGGTTCTGCCAATCACCCCCAAGCAGACGACCAATATGAGGCTCGAATAGATATCTTGAAATGTACCTAAGATGTTTCATTTATAATTCTCAAGATTGGGCGAAGTTGCTTCCATTCTTTTCACACTACTATTGGCATGACACCTTTTAAGGTAGTCTACGGTCGTGATCCCCCTTCCCTCACCAAATATATAATTCGTCCTAAGACTCTAGCTCCCTACAAGAACTATTGACAGAGAGATGCTTCTCAGCAAATTGAATTCACAATGATTGATCAGGTCTTAGTCAAGCTACAAGCATACAAACAACATTCCATGGTTCTGCAAAAGAATCAGAAACTGAGCATGTGGTGGCCCTTTCCCTATTGTGGAAAAAATTGGACAAGTTGCTTATCAACTACTTTTACCTCCAACCAACAAGATCTATCTTGTGCTCCATATTTAACAACTGAAATCTTGTTAGGGCAATCACTTTCAACCCTATGTGCCTTTACCAATTACTAAGACTGAATCTAATTCTATAATTCAGCCTACTACTATTATTGAATCAAGAGTTATCATAAAAAGGAAGCAACACATTCGACAACATCTTATTCAATGAGAAGGAATTGATGCATCTTATGCTACATGAGAAGATCATGACACCTTTATCCGAACTTCAACCTTAAGGACAAGGTTGTTCTTAACGGGGAAGGAATTGTCATGAATGGAAATGACCATGGGGTAAATGAGGAAAAACGAAATGTTGCACATGGGGATAATGAAGTAGTGGATTAAGTGGCAAAATATCCATGTGTTATGGGGAGGAAGGTAAGTGAGAAAATAAAAAATAACAACCTAACATTTTTGTTAAACTTGAGTATATGATTTATCCTATAAGTGTTTACAAATAAGGCACATAATGATTTTTACTATGCTAATTATTCGTTTAGTGTGGAATTTGTAAATATGTTATGTGCAAACAACCAGAAAAGATAACTTATAAATTCTTTTCATTATGTATTATGAAGTTATATGGGATTTCTTATAAGAAAAAGAAGGTTAGAGTAAAGATAAAGATACATAAGAAAAAGTTAATAACAAAACTATGGACCAACCAAATTGAGCAGAAGAAAGAGAATACATTTATTCACACCTCCCCCTAAGGTAAAGGACTACATGTAATTTTTCTCCCTAAAAATCATATGTTTAACATGACACAATCTAATAATTTCACATATTTATCACTGATTGTGCAATGATTAAAGTGGACTTATGAATCCTTATCATGTAACTATTTTCAATTGACTTATTTTTCCTCGGGAATTTGATGGAGAGCTTTTGTTTTCATAGTTTTCTCATGGATTGATTCTTATTTAGGAGGTTTTAAACTTAAAATGAATGCATATATATGTTTTATTCAGACATTCTTAAAAAATATTTTTGTATTACTAATGATATATGAATATGCATTTGGCAGATGTCCTGAATGTGATGGAGCAGGGTTTGTCCGAAAGGCGAATGTGACGTTGAGAGCAAATGCAGCACGAAAGGATCAAACTCAAATCGTTTGTGCTCGTTGCAATGGATTGGGTAAACTTAATCAAATAGACAAATAGACTTAACAAAATCACTTCTTTTCTCCTTTCTTTGTTTTCTTAATATGTAACTGTTTAAGCATAATTATCCCCTCCTTCATCCTTTTTCTTCGTGTGGGACGAACAACTTTATAATATGTCATGATAGGAGAGAAAATCACAAATTTCACTTTGTTCAAAACCTACCATTTTGTATTGCATTTATTATTTGTGTTTTTCTCTCCCATTTCATGATACTCCAATATTCCTATGTTTTCTTTAAGTGTATATGTTATATGTAATTGAACCATATTTGTGAATGCAGATGTGTTCAATAAATATCATATGTTGATGTTCATCCTTTGTTCCAAATTCTATTGTAATCACTGAATCTAATTAAATGGGAAAAATTAATAGAAGCCTATAGGACTTATATTTGGATGAATTTTAATGAATGATTATAATATTTTTTTTTCTTGCTTGATAACAGATGAAAACCAAATCATAATATTCAAGTATTTTCACTACAAAGAAAAAAGAAATTAAACATACTGAAAAATTATGATTAAAAGTTAACATTTTTATCCTCAATTAATTATTTTAAATACAAAATCAAGTGTTAAAAGTAATTTAATTACTTTTATAGTCAGTTTACTAGAAAACCAATTTTGAACAACACTTTTTCTTCCCTCTACTTTCTCAACTATATCAAAACCGTGACTCAATTTTTATGATAACCTTGATCACTTTATTGGGTATCTTAAAATAGGATAGAAAAACTAATGGTAGTGGATTAAGAACTGATTTTATGATAATTGTTCTTCCTATAAATTATAGATGCTTGTCTTTTCATCTTGAAAGTTTTGTTTCAATTTTTTTATCAAACAATTCTAATTGTGTGATTTTCTTTGATTTGTCCGTATTGAGATTTCTAAATACATAAAAACTTTGCTTGTTATCAAGCTAGTTAAAATTGAGACTATGATTATAATTATGAAGGGTTCACAAAATCGTAAAAATTTAACACAGGAATGTAGATTTTATTTTCTATATAAAGTATCAAATTATTGAGAAATCCCTCCTTAATTATTGAGATGATAAGCAATGTATCTTGATAATTGATCCATTGATTATATTCAATGATGACCATTCCAAGATATCTTGATAACAAACATTAATTATTTATTATCTTTTTATGAAGAATTTTTTTTTCTCATTCTCTATATAAAGGGAACTTGTGAGAAAGAGATGCAAACAAATGAGAAGAGCAACATATACAGTAAATGAGATAATAGATATCCACCATAATGTGAGATTAGAAATCTTAGTGAAATGCTAGAGAGACTTTGTATTCTATCCTGGTTAGGTGAGATTAAGTGTTATCCTCACAGGGTGAGAGAAATTTTTTTTTTTGTAATCCTACTTTCATAGTAAATACATTTTCTGGACCAGATATCGTGAATTTTTATTTCTCTAGTTGAGAAAGTTTTCCCACTTTAAAAATTCTTGGTGTCATTATTCTATTTTGTTCTATTTTCTTGTCTACTTATTGCTTCCGCAAGTGCTCATTTTGTATCTACACCAAAGAGAGAGAATTAGTTCTGATTTTTCCAACAATGGTATAAGAGCTTGCTTCTGATACAAGATATAAGGAGCCATTTATGATGGAGACATGTTCAAGTTGACAGCAGACAACTATTCCTATTGGAAGATGGAGGGTCACTTATAGTGTAAGGATATGCATGAGCTCATTTCTTACAAAGACAAGCCATAAGGTAAGAGTGATAAAGATTGAACTTTTGAATTGAAAAGTTGTTGTAATGATTCGAAAGAATATTGATAGAAGTTTGTTTGAGTATGTGTCCACACACCAAAATGCTTATGAGTTATGACCAAAACTTCAATTTATGATTCAAAAGAAAACTCAAAGAAATAAAGCATCTCTTGTTAGAAGACTAGTGAAACTTGACTACACGAATGGTCAAAATATGATAGATCACTTGAATTCATTCAAAGGTCTTGTCAATAATTGATAAAGATAGACATGAAGATTGATGATGGGTTACAGTCATTTTTGCTACTTAATTCGTTACCTGAAAGTTGGGACACACTAGTAGTCACGCTCAACAACTCAGTCCCAGATGGGAAGATCTCAATGGTCACTGTTTTAGACAATTAGTTGAATGGAAAATCCAGAAGGAAAGAAAGAGGTATAAATTTTCAATATGAAGCAAATGTTATTGAGAAGCGAGGAAGAGGTGAAACCTATGAGAGAAATGAATCCCATGGAAGAAACAAAGCAAAACCAAAGGTCGTTCTCAATCTAGAAGAACAATAAAATGCTATTATTGTAGCAAAGAATGTCATAAAAGATCTAAATGCAGATTTTTGAAGAGAGACCATAAAGTTGGAACTGTCCATCCAGACTTAGTTGATCCAAAGAATAAGCATTATACTCCAACTACAATCGTCCTTATAGAAGATACTATTTTTCTCATTGGAGAAGACAATTACTTAAATGTTACATATGGTGATTGCTCTTGGATCGTTGATTCTAGTGCCTCCTTCCATGTAAGTCCACTTGAATATTTCTTTTCAAATTATAAGAAATGTGATTATGGTACTATGAAAATGGAAAACCATGTTTCAAGAAAGATTGTAGGTATTGGTAATATTGTGTTACTTACAAACACAAAAAACAAGCTTGTATTGAAGGAAGTGAGGCATGTTCCAGAAATGCGTCTCAACCTTATCTCAACGGGGAAGTTGGATGATGTTGGTTTTATAAGCCACTTTGGTACTGGAAAGTGGAAACTAACAAAAGGAAACATAGTTATTGCTAGAGGTTCAAAGGAAGGATCTCTTTACATTATGCAAAGAAGAATTTGTTCGGGAGAAGCAAATGTTGCTACATATTCCAAAGATCTTTGGCACAAACGATTGGGGCATATGAGTGAGAAAACACTTCAGATGTCCGCCAAAAATCACTTGCCAAGTATAAATGGTTAAATCTTGAAATCCGGTACTGATTATTTTATGATAAACAATGTAGAGTCAGTTTTCAAAGATCAGACAATCCCTCAAGGAAGCAATAAGTACTTAAACTTGTAGGAGAATTAGATTATTGATACCCCTTAATTAAGTTGGGAAGTAACCCCTCTTTAATTCATGGGAGACCATGAGCAATGAATCTTGATAATTAATTGTATTCAATGATGGTCATTCCAAAGTCTTGGAATTATATCTCTCTCGAAGGCTATGAAGCTCAACCTAGAAAGTTGAAGATAGTATTTTCAAAGTATGTTGAAAATGTAACAAGCATTAATTATCCATTATCTATTTATGAAGAAACCTTCATCTCATTCTCTATATAAAGGGAACTTGCGAGGAAGAGATGCAAGCAAGTGAGAAGAGCAACATAAATAGTAAATGAGAGAATAAATATCCATCATACTGTGAGATTAAAAATCCTAGTGAGATGCTAGAGAGACTTTGTATTCCATCCTGGTTAGGTGTGATTAAGTGTTATCCTCACGCAGCGAGAGATAAAAATATTGTAATCATACTTTCATAGTGAAGACATTTTCTGGACTAGGTATCATGGGTTTTTATTTCTCAAGTTCAGAAAGTTTTCCCACTTTAAAATTCTCGTGTCATTATTCTATTTTGCTCTATTTTCTTTTGTCTGCTTATTGCTTTCGCAACTGCCTATTTTGTATCTCCACCAAGAAGGGAGAATTATTTATGATTTTTCCAACACAAATTAATTGCATTAATTAAAGCAAGGTCTATGTCACTATAGTAATGACTTCAGGAACAATCTTCTAAGTTTTCATAGAGAGTCCAAATGAAGGTGTTTTCTCGCATACTTGCTAACCACCCAAAATAGCAGAGAAAGTCAACTATATGGATGTCATACCATCTATCTCAAGCAAAGACAACCTATATTTATTGGTTTTATAAGTATTATTAATCAACAACACAATGTTAAATGCATTCATCAATTTCACTGAATAATGTGTCTAAAAAACATCACTAACAACTTGTGAAGACTTATTACACCTACTCCTCCAGTGAATATATTTGTCACGCTCTAGCAACATCATTAACTATTGCATTTCAGTTCTACATCCTTTAAGTGATCTCTTGTATGCATATATAACGTACGTTGTGCACTTACTTTATTGTTTTGACATTCTCCTCATTGATTTCTTTCAAAATAAGTGACTTTTAGTCATGTTAACATTCATGAAATATTCATTCGATTTTAATCTATCAACATAAGGGTCAACAAACAACTAATGTTCGAGCCTATGACTCCCACATATTACCTTTAATATTCAACCTTCTCAATTGGCAACATGTTTACCTCACAATTTAAAAGGACAATCACACATTCGTGTACTAGTTATAGTAACCTCCAAATAATGTTTGTATTTTCTATACTTATCATCATTTTCACAACCTAACAACACCAATATTTTTTCTCTCTTGTTGTCCATTTGCTTTATCAAATCTAGTTATGACAATTAAAAACCAAGTCAAAATGTCACCCGTACCCATCGAAGTAAGTAATCTTGAGTACAAAAAAACCTACATAATTACATGACTTGTCAAAGTTTTAAAATAAATAAATAATTCTTTTGCCTCATTTGTTGTAAAATCCCTAACACAGTCTCCTTCAACCAATTCATCTTCACTTCATTAAATTGAACTTTTCCATACCATACCTCTTATCTACTTCATCGGAAACTCTATTTCATAATTAGGATACCATCTCCATAATCCTACAATTACATAAATAAGTAAATATAGATAACACCTTTATTATAATTTTATCGATTATTACAATAAAGATTTTTGAAATGATAAACGTTTAAAACTCAATTATGCCAAAAACCTTCAAACATATTTTTAATTATAAGTAAAATTAATTATATTATAGATTGTACAATTCAAAATACAAAGTTATATCCCACTTGTGCAATCTAGAAGATATTACTAAATTAAAAAATAATTCAAAATATTACCTTTTGGATATTATAATCTAGAATACAAAGTTACATTTCAAATTATTCAATTTAAAATTCAAATTTATATTTGGATTGCACAATCCAAAACTCAAGAATTGAAAAAATTATGAAAATTAACCAAAAACAGAAACAAAACATAATCATCTACCAACACTAGTAAACACCACAAACTCCATTAAACTCCAACCAATAAACACTAATAACTAAATACATTTTCAAAAGAATAATGTTAAAATTTTCAGAACTATTGGGAGCAGGAAGAAGTTACCCTCACTTGTAATCTTGGCCGGCTCTTGAGAGTGAAACCCACCCATACTCCACTATATTGGCTGTTGGAATAGCGAAAGCCTTTGTCACCTTTCTTTCCTTATTCATACCCCAATTTTCTTTTCCTAATAACAAGGAAAGAAGAAATCGCCTACTAGTCATAATATAAGAGAAAGGGTAGGTAAAAGAGAAAAGATAAATAAGAAAACTAAATAAAGACATTTCTTTAATCATTTGTTTAAAAACAAAAACAAAATAGAGAGACTTTGTTTTCTTTTCTTTTTTTAGACTATTTTTTTTTTTACTTTTAAACATAATTAATGTAAAAGAGATTGATTTTTTAAAAAAGAAAAAGTATCATACTACAAAATGAATTTATATTTTTTAAATAAAATATATTTCTATATTTGTTTAATCTCTTTTAGTATACTTTTAGTATTTTTTGTTTTTAATTTTTTTGTATTATTTTATTTAATTATATTTTTATTTTTGTTTCATATTTTTCAATACTTTTTTACATACCCAATATGTCATGGTCATTTTTTTTAAATCGATCTATTTACATTATTTATTGAAAAAATTACACCAATTTGATAACAAAATTCTTCATTTAATTTAATTTAGATATATATATTTTTTAATTTAATTTAATTTTATTTTTAGATTTAGTTTTTTATTATTTTTTCTGTAACTTATTTTTTATTTTAATTATTTGATATACTAACACAACTTCATCATGCACACTCATGTAGGTCACGCAACTTCATCTTTGCTTAAGTAAAATCATTATAAACTCACATGAGTTTAGAGTGAAATACTGACACTTTGACACGAATTTCTCATTTAAGTAAATAAAAAAAAAATATCTTGATATGTTAACAATAATATACAGTAAAATATATGCACTTCACATACCAATAAATTAATATTTTAATCATATTTTATTTATTTTTTAATTTTAAATATTATTATATTATTATAATAGTTTGTTAAGATGTATGTATTTTACTTTTTGAGTGTTAAAAAAATCTTTTACATAAAAAAAATACTGATTACTCATTTTAATAATAAAATATAGCATTAGCAATCTGGTTAATCAATCCAATTCAACATTTTATTCTTTTTAAACATAACTTCGAGTTCAATTACTATTTATTCTACAATTGTCAATCAATTAATTACTATATATTCTACATCCCCTAATTATAATCATTACTACCAAAAAAAACTCATTAAATAAAAATTAATTTTAAAATAAAAATTAATTAATTATTATATTGATTAAACTAGATACTATTTAAAAATTAAAATAATTATTAATATTTAAATTAATTTTTTTAATGATAAATAATTTCTAAATTATATTTAATTTTAGTTATCAATTTAGAAACTATTTATCAATAATAAAAATTAATTTAAATACGATAATTATTATAATTTTTAAAATAATATCTAATTTAATCAATATAACAATTAATTATTTTTTATATATATAACTGATTTTTGGTTTTTATTTCTAGTACTATTTATTCATCCTGTTACTATTTATTAAATTTTCTATAATTTAATAATTTCTCATAAAATCTTAATTTACAAAAACATCAATCGTTCCACCCGAACTTAATTTTATTAATATGTTCAAAGGATAATAAAATCTACAGGATTCATAGGCACTCTCGCAAGGAAAGAAATGCAGAACTTTTAATGCTTTTTTTCCAAACTTAGTGCAAGAAATCTTTTATTTCATCATTATGATTCATATTTTGCCCTATCCTCTTCAATACGTACATTCCTATTTTGACATATTCTCTCATATTTTGCTGTGGTATTTCCATGCATGACTTCGAATAAATAAAAAGATTTATGATTTTATAAAGATAATAAATAAATGTATAAGCTGAAAGATTTATAAATTTATAAAGATACAAAATATAGAATACCTGAAAGATAATAAGAACGTTTCCATGATTTAGTACAGCTAATAATTATTTTATAAAGATTTTATCCATATCTAATGAAATAATTTACCATTAAATATGAAGATTTTGTTATATTTAACATGAATAATATTTATTAATAAATATTTCAAAAAATCAATTATTAATACAATATAAAGATTAAAATAAAGTATTAGATTATCATACAAATAAATATAAATGTATATATTCAATTATTATTATTATTATTTAATATTTAAATATGTATTATTTATATTAAAATGCAAATATTATGTTTTAAAAAACTTGTTTTAAGATAAACAACGTTTTTATTTCTAATACACTTCACCTTCCCAATATTGTATTTCAAAACTAGTAACAAACAATATATTAATTTTCAGGAATTCCTACCATATATTATAAATTATCAATACAACTTCCAAGGAAATGCATCATCATATTAAATAGGTTAGATTTCTTTTATTAAACTTTTTTTTTCTGAGGTGTATGTACCGTCAAATACAAAAATTAATAGACATTGAAGATTTGAGAGATATCGAATACGTAGATATTTTCCTTTAAGATAAATTTGTGTATTTTGATGAATCATAAATCAAAGTTAACCTATTTTGATTTAACAATACAAGTTACCGACCAAATTATTTATGGAAATAGATGGAATATAAGAAAACAAATCATACTAGTATATATTTGAATAAAATCCATAATAAAACAGATTATAAAACATTCAGTTATATCACATTAATATCCACTAAAACTAAAACTACTTTAATTTACTTATTGATAGTTTAGAATATTTTTATTTGAACACAAACAAGAAGGAACGAAAATCAAACTAGAAAAGACAAACAACCTTCTTATAATAACTTTATTATATTCTAATTTATCTTTTATTCTAAAATGAAAAATAAAATTATAAAAACAAAATTATAAATATACAAAAATGGATAATTTTAGTGAGTTTTAATATGTTGGTAAATATATCAACTAAATATTTATTTGCAACAGTTAAACCTTCTAAAGTTTTATTTGTAAATTTTATTATAATCATCAATATACTATCTCCATACAAAATTTTAAAATACAAAAATGGATAGTTTTAAAAATATGTAAATAAGATAGTAAATAACCTTTATAATTACTATTAAATATCAATTTAAAAACTATTTTTATAAATTTTTATTTATAATAAAAATTATTTTACGTTAATAAAAAATTATTTTAGATATTAATAATTTTTTTAATTTATGAAATAGTATTTATTTTAATGAATATAGTAATTAATTATTTTAAATTTCTAAAAGTAATTGGTAGTTAATAGAACTTGATCTTTAGATTTTTTTTTTTTTAAAGGAACTCCGAGAAATCTTTTTATTAACAAAAAAAGTTCTCAGTATGGAAAAACGTAATCTGTGTTTTTGTTTTTCCCTTATAGATTTCAAAATACAAACAACACTTTGCTAAACTGATATTTTTAAGCAATTAATTTTTTTTTAATATAGACTAATGCTGTGAAATTTCACAACATTTTAATAAGTTAAAATAACTTAAGTTTAACTTCTTTGATTACTTTAATTAATTAAATCGTATTTTTTATATTGTATCATAATAAAAAGAAGGAGAAATCTTTTCTCTAGAAAGATATTTTCATATATAATTAAATCATATTTGTTTATAAATTCAATATATGAAAATTCAAAAATCAAATATTAAATAACAGAGTAATTATATATGGTAATAAGTATAAGGAGAGATCTCCTTCCAGCAACCATATTTCTGTATATTAATGGAATTAATGTCAATTGTTTTAAAAGTAGAAATAAGGCGATATCTTATATTGACAAATATTTTCGTATATAGTAATTTTTTTTATCTTCATGAATTCAATATCATGAATGTTAATGACATATGAATAATAAAATAATTATAATGTGGTAGCGAATAACTCCAAAAGAAGAAAGAAATCTAACATTAACAAATATATTTTCATATATAATAAAATAAAATACATTAACGTTTAGAAGTTTTAATAAAGTTGTTTTCTGTTGGTTAGTTAATAAATCCAAATTTTTCTGAGTTTTACATTTTATCATTTTCTTCTCAATTGAATTTTTCTCTCCACAAAATCTTTTAAAGAAAAAAAGTAAGTTAAATTTTAATCCTTAACCGTCCCTTGTGTAATTTTCTATTCTTAACAACCTCTTTGACAGTTGATGAAACAAAAGAGAACATAAAAATTGGAAGCAAATAATTATCACAAGCTATCACCTCCGTGTAACTAAAACTGTCACGCTAACATAGTTCGAAGCAACCTCAACATTTGTGTTGATCATCCTTCTATTTCAATTCTGAGAAAATTATAATGATGAAGTTTTGATAATTTTTCTGTTGTACATTTGATACACGTCATAGGAAAATAATAGGTTGTGGCATAACATGCAAAGAGGTAAGATGAAGCTAGATGAGGATCTGCGTCCTGATCGTGAGGAAGATTTCCAAACAGATGATGAAGAAAATCAGGCACAAAGGGTGTTTGAACATCTGGATGATGATACTGATTCTGATAATTCACCTCCTTCGCCAAGTTTATCCAATGAAGTTTCCATGATCTCTTGGCCTCAAAGCTACAGGTAATTCTTCATGTTGTTAATTAGATGTGTTTTTTATTGTTATTTTGAGTGGGCAAGAATCTTTGTACCACTTTGTTGTACATTCAATTCTACCTGTGTTAGTTTTTGAGTTGTTTTTGCATTGGTCTCTTCATCAAGAAACAGGTTATTACCCCATTAATTAACATGTGTTGGTTAGTTATATGTGATCACTATAACATTAGAGGATTATGACCAATGAATTTGAATCTGAATATGCATTTCAATATACTTTTATTGTGATGCATGCTACACATATACTAATGTAGAAATCAATTATTTCCCAATATAATATATGAACTTTGAACAATATTAAAGTACTAAATTCCTTTGTTTATTATGAGCAGACAATCTATGGACATGTTAACTAGTGCAACACCTCCTGGACTTACTCTCTTAAAGAGATTTGGTTCAGTAGGGAGAAGTAATTCTCTCGCTACATCATTCAAGAGATCTCAAGAATGCCAAGAGGATTCTGCTCTAACTCTACCCCTTGTTTCTGAGACATGTGCATTCAAACAAGAGAATCATCCTGCTTCAGCACATACCCTACAACCACTTAGTAGTGCAAGATTTTCTGTGGAGGAATTGCCACCGCCACAAGAACAATGTTCATTTGCAAAATCAGTAATTAATGGTGACTATCATTCCACAATTCTAATATAATTACTATCTGTTGTTGCATTATCCATGTCCTCTACATCTGTCATCTTGTCATAATGTAAAATAACCAAGGTAATGTTTTCACTTTTGTGAAATGAAAACAAGATACAAGATATTTACATACAAAATTATTTAATTATTTCAAAACTAAATTCATTATGAAAGATTGTTGTTAAGCTTTATGCATAATTATCCTCATTGTGTTGACTTACAAAATCTATTTTTTTATGAAGGAACCAATATACTATGTGGAATAGGAATTCTTACCATTCCATATGCAATGAAAAAAGGAGGGTGTCTGAGCCTTGTAATACTTTTAATGTTTGCTATCATGTGTTGTTATACTGGGATGCTATTAATAAGATGTTTAGAAAGCAACGTTGGACTCAAAACCTACCCAGATATTGGCCAAGCTGCTTTTGGAATTGTTGGTCGCTTGGGGATTGCAGTGAGTATCAAATAATAACTTTTAATAGTGTCATCTAAAGTGGGTAACGGTCAAGTGAATAATTAGCCATTGATGAGAAAATCAATGAAAATGAATGATTTTCTCATCAATGATCATGATTAGTTACTTTACTCTCTAAAGTGAGTTTCTCACTTTAGTGAAGCCAAATCAACTTCAATACGCGCATATACAACATTATTGTGTGTATAGAAAGGAAAACTAACATATTTTATTTGGTTAAATGCAGATCTTTTTATACGTGGAACTTTTTGTAAGTGAAAGAGTTTGATATGCATTTGCAATTGTTTTTAAACACATTCTTTAGCTTTATTTATTCAAAATACATACTTACCTCTGAATAGATCTTATGTGCAGGCTTCTTGTGTTGAGTATATAATACTAGTTAGTGATAACCTTTCATCACTATATCCTAACACCCATTTGAGATTTGGTGGGATTGATTTGAACACAGAACAAATTTTTTCCATCACAGCAGCAATTCTTGTTCTACCAACAGTTTGGTTGCGAAATCTAAGTTTACTTTCTTATATTTCAGGTATTTGATCACCATTGTGTTACAATTTACAAATCTCTCTTTGATTGCTAACAAAAGTTTCATCTTTGCTCAGTTGGAGGAATATTTGCAACAATACTTGTTGCACTTTGCTTGTTTTGGGTTGGGACGATGGACCAAGTTGTAGGATATAAGCCAGGAGAAAATGTTTTAGACTTGGCAAACTTACCTGTCTCAATTGGTCTCTATAGTTTTTGTTTTGCTGGCCATGCAGTTTTTCCTAACATCTACTCTTCTATGAAGGAACCATCCAAATTTCCATCAGTGTTGTATACCTGGTAAGTATCAAATCTATTATTGAGCTTTGTAAGATGTAATGTTTGGTACTCAATTCATGTTTTCTAGAAATGTTTATGAAAATATTGTTTTGCTGGACAAAATTATTGACTATAACTTCCATTATGCAGCTTTGCCTTTTGCGGTTTCATGTATATGAGTGTGGGAATAATGGGGTATTTAACTTTTGGTGACTTAGTTTCATCTCAGTTTACCTTAAACATGCCTAAAGAATTATATGCATCTGAGATTGCAACTTGGACAACGGTAAGAGAAGAAACTAGTCTCATTTTTCTATGTTATTATACAAATTTGAACTTATATATGTTGAACATAAGAAATTTTTTTATTCTCTTATGTCTATGATTGTTTAAATGATATATATTTAATAAATTTATGTATTTTATAGGTTGTGACTCCATTGGCAAAATATGCCTTAACGTTATTGCCTATTGCATTGAGCATAGAGGAGCTAGCCACCTCTCCTAGGCTAAGATGTCATGCTACCTCCGTTCTTATTAGAACAAGTTTAGTGATTTTAAGCTTACTTGTGGCTCTCTATATTCCATATTTTGGTAAGTATTCACACATTTATCATCATTATTATTACTATCACCTTTGTCAATAGTTTTTGTCTTGTTTGATAAGTTTCTTTCTACAAATATTTGTAGAAAAAGAAAATAGAACTGAAAATGAATTATTCTTATTAATCTTATTACATTAGTTTATTAAAAAATATTAAATTTTTCTTCTCCTATATGATGGAAAAATAGGATTTTTTTAAAAAATCTAGTGAAATTTCATTTCTTAATTAATAAAATGATAAGGTTTTTAAAAATTATCGAAATGGATAAGTCGTGCCAACATGACACGACTATATTGTGAAATAGTTGTGTCAAGGTGACACAACTTTAGTGTATTTGAACTGGACACGACTTCGGTATAGTCAAATTTTAATTAAACTTGTGTAACACACGACTTATCTATTTTAGTATTTAAAAAAAAAAAATTAGTAAAAATTCCAGAAAAATAATTTCAATCAAAATATTTTCTTTATGTAATTTTTTTAAGGCTTCTGAAGGGACACTTTGTTTTTGCTTAAAAAGTATATTGAGGGGAAGAAAACGGAAAGGTGCATGCAAAACTGAAACCATTTAATATCAACTTTGATGAATCTATAAAACATATACAAGGATTTTCATAGTATAAAATATGAGAAAAACATATTTTAGTCATATATCTAAATATTCTTGAGAACAATGATAATTAACAAAGAACATCATACACTTTTGTGGTTTAATTATCTCTTTAAAAATTATTGCAGGTTCTTTGATGGCATTAATTGGTTCATTCATGTCCATACTCGTTGTAAGTTCTCTAGCTTCCTATTCACATTTTTAGTGCAATTTATTTAAACATATATTAAATATTTACAATATTGTGTTGTTTTGAGGCAGGCACTTATTTATCCATGTGCATGTTTTCTCAAGTTACACAGTGGCAGATTATCAAATTCGGAGGTACAAAACCATATCTTTATTCAAAACATTAATTATTATTTTAATATTACCACATGAAACTAATTAAATTACATGTTTTTTTTTTTTAATTTCAGATAGCAAATTGTTCTTTTATAATCGTTGTGGGCATGATATCCGCTTGTATTGGAACATTGTCAGCTGTTTCAAAAATAACTGGCGAAGGGGACTGAATAGAAGTACTTGTTCCCCATTTGTACCTTCTATTGTCAATTTTTGTTACAAATTAAGACTTTCTCATACATGTATTAGTCATTATGCTTAGTTGTGAATTTGTGTTTCATAGTTTAAACCAATCGCAGTTTGTAATCCATAAAAAATGGATTACGATTCGTGTTTTCAGCTCTTTAGTTTGAGTTTGTAAAAATATTTGTTTGTAATATTTGTATGTTTTGTACTCTTTTAAATGAAAATGAATACATGTATCTTAAGGTTTTGCCAACGACTAACACACATGTCCATTAAAATGTTTAGAGATTATTTTAGTTCTTATAAATATGACAATGTTTGTTTTTAATTTGTTAAAAAAATTATCCATAAAAATTTCATACGTGGTGATATTTTCATAAATGGAGGACATTTTTTTTATTGTAAATAATAAAGACTATACTCAAAATTGTATAACTTAATGCTATTATTAAAAGTTAATTATATTAATATTGTAACCCCTCAAACTAATTATATATATAACTAAATTAGTTGCATATATAATTAGAGATTTTGGTATAGAGAATTTTTCAACTCCATCCTGACTTGAACTACAAATAAATTGTTTAAGTAACAATTCATGTCGCTTAAGTAATAAGGATTACTCTTTACGATGATGACAATATTTTTTTCACACATTTATAGTTTTATTGTATGATGGAAACACTTTCAATATGTTTTATTTTGATTTTTTAAACAATTTTCTTAGTTGTAATATATTAAACTTAATGTATATAATTGCTTTAATCATGTATTCTCAGCTAATTTATCATTTGTTTACTCTTTTGACTATAACCTTTATGTAGATATTATTTTTGTATAGTTTTAGTTTAATTAGATTCTATATTTTTAAGACTTCAAAATGAGCATACAACTTGCTAGATTTTGAGTCTTCTATTATTTTTGGAAGTTGAGGTAAATTTTTTTATTTTTGTATAGAAACCTATATGATTTTAGCTACCAACTTTAGAATTTAATTAGTTGGTAGCTAAAACTTTGCTAGCTAAATATATACCAATTTAGAAGTTATTTATTAATAATAGAAATTACTCTAGATACCAATAATTTTTTTAGTCTCTACAATAATATCTAATCTAGTTAATATAGGGACTAATTATTTTTGGTCTTTAAAATTAGTCTCTATTTAATGATTTTCTTATAGTGAGCTATCCATGGATGAAGAACGAAGAATACAAAATAGAGAGAATTTAGTCTACGAATCTTAAATCTGTGTATGAATATATTAAAGATTAATTCAATAGATGTGTTCTTTGAGAAAATGCACATCACTTTAGCTAGCCTTTAACGTATATATTTAAAATACACTTTATAAAAATATGTGATAATTATATAAGTCTCTTTACAACATTAGATGATTTAATTTCAAAATAACATTGAAAATCAAGTGATAAGACACTCTCTTAACATACAAAGGCTTTCTAGAATTCAATCATCTCACCAATATTCTATCGCTTGAGCAACCTTTAGGTGTTGCTTGAGCGATAGTTATTATAAATGAAGGAGAATTGACGTGACACCTCCCTTGTTACAATTAGAAACCACAACTTGATTAAGGAGTATTATTGCTTGAGTGTTTACTTGGTCAAACAATGGTGCTCAATAACTAAGTTGGTGACTCTCACTTGTGCACCACTCTTGCAACGACTTGACCCTCAACATATGTAAAACCAACAATTCTACATACTTTCATTAAATAGTTTTCCAACCCAAATTTAAATATTTTATCTATTCTAACAAGTTTGAAGTGTACTTTTACAACACAAATATCAAGTATTACTCAATTTGATCATTCAAACCAAATATCAAGTTCAGAACATAAAAAAATACATTAACAACCAAATTAAATCAAACATCTCAAAGCGAAATCTCAACAATTCCCATACCAATATCATTTAACAAACTTTCTATATTCATAATAAAATTCATTTACAATTCAAAATAACTTTTCTTAGTTGGCACTAGCTTGTTTCCAAAACAACAAGAAAAATAAGAAGTGAAAAATACTAAAACTCCTAAGAACCTAAGGAAACCCTACCAAATAGATCAAAAACATTTATTAGAATATGAACCAATTAAGAGAATAATTATTTTTCTCAATTGACATAATCAGTGAAACCTTGATTTTAAGTCATAAATCATTTATACAAGATTAGACATAACTAACCCATTTTATTACATGTCACAAGGTTGATGTTGCATGTCATACTGAAAATATCTTCTTTAAGGGAATAGTTAGTTTGCATTGGTTTTATAGAATCATAGTATCTTATAGGGATTCAAAAGTTTTTTAGTCACTTTTGAAGAACCTTATAGGGAAAATTTAGAACTAAACTTCTCTTTTCTACTATACATAACCCTGAAACTAACCGTCAAAACAAAGTGTTTAATGGACCTTTATCTCGACTATTAAGATGTGTGATATTTGGGAACCTAATGGAGTGAGAAAATACATTATATAGAGTTTGCATACAATAAAGTGGTTAATACCACAACTTTCCATTTTCTTTTTGAGATTGTGTATTGGTTTAATCCTTTAACACCTCTTAATCTCATATTCTTCTAATCTTTTACCTTATGTTGTATAATAATGGATTTTAAAGTCTCAATTAATTAATGAATTGCACACTAAAGTTAAAGCTCAAATTGAGTAGAAGATTGATCAATATGCTAAACATGCAAATGAGGAAACAAAGGAAATCATCCTTGAACAAGGAAATTGAGTTTGACTTCACTTGAGAAAGAACCTCTTAAAAGAAGTCCAAACTTTAACCAAGGGGTGATAGACCTTTTCAAGTCCTAAAAAAAACAAACAGTAACGCATGATTTAGATCTACCTTATGATTATACAATTAGTTCTACATTTAATGTGAGTTATCTTACTCTCTTTAACGCGGGTTTTAAAAATTTGTGGGTGAATTCTCTTCAAGAAATGAAGAACAATGAGTACATGAATAAAGATAAAGAAAAATAACAAAAATAACACAACATTTCAAATATGATAATAAGGATCTTGTCAAGAGAATATGTTCTTGCTAACAAAAATAATTGTTTGGTTTCTTTCTTTTACATTTCTTGGACTCTATAAGATTTATATTTTTCTTTCATTCGTAAAATTTGTGCAATTAGTAATTTTTAGCTTAGGTTGTAGTTGGATCTATTAAGCTTAATAAGTGTTGGAACAATTTGAAGTCATTCAAGCCCACTTGGAGCCCATATAATTCTCAACCAAACGAAAGCAAAAGTTAAAGGAGAGACTAGACATGACAAGTGTGACACTAGGGTGAAAAGTGACTCAAACATGAAAACACATGGAGTTAATTCTTACCACTAGCATATATCTAAGATTTAAATGTCAAAATCATTTTCCCTCCCTTTTAAAACTCAAAATTTTCAGCCAAAGTGCCCTGGAAGGTTATATATACTCACCTATTCCATTGTATACATGCCTAAAATGTTTAGACCTTAGATGCAACAAAGTCATCATACCCCCTAAAAATACCTTAACCCCCATTTTTACCTTTTATATTTTTACCTACTTATGATTAGAGCAGTATTTACCAAAACAAACACTTCAAGGTCCAATATGGATTTGTTAGGTAAATAGAGATGGTGAATGGATGTGGGTAGTAGTAAGGAATGAAGATGTAGGAGAGACATTAGAAGGACTACTAGTGGCCAGGATCACATAAATTGGTTTGAAATCAACTTGGAGTGGTAAGTAGGGAATGATCAGAAAATCAACTTTTGGCACGATAATAGGCAGGAGCGGAAATTTTGGATGTAATGTACCTAAGAATCTAGTTCAACCACACTAATACAAATGCAAATATAGGGGATTTGAGAGAGTGGAATAATAACACATGGGTCAAGAAGGTAAATTGGAGAATGAATTGGTTTGAGTGGGAAGTCAACCAATTTAATAGTCCGGAAAGAAGGATCACGATCAAACAACTATATTGTGATAAAATAAATGAGTGGAAGTGGGGAAGTTCTTAATCAACCACATATTGAGTTAGCTCAACTTTTAGGATCCTACAATAAGAATGCTTGGAAGAAGTTGGGGAGCTATTTAGTAAGCTTTGGGAAGTTAAAACTCTTCTTTTGAGCTCAATTCTTTGTTTAGAGTCTAATATTGGATAAAGTTGTCACTAGAGATAAACTCCTAGTTAAAGGACTATAAGATAATACAATTTTTCCATTGTGCTCATTGAAAGGAGAATGTGTATACCACTTATTCTTTGTGTAAAGTAGCTACAAGGATTTGGAACCGTGCAACAAATAGATGGCATCAACACTACTATGCATTTCAAAGCTACAAAGCATTTTAGACTCTTTAAATTTAGTTTGGATTGTATGGTAACTATGGAGCCACAAAAACAACATTGTATTTGTTTGGAGATATTTATAGTAGCATAGTTGAAGGGTAACTAATAACTATCCTAAATTTACATTCTCTTACTCTGATGGATGCTTGACTCTAGTGTATCTCAGAACTTTATAACTTGAAAGGAATGACCAAATAGTACAATGAAGTTGTTGATACCAGTGCAACAAAGATGTTAACGTAGACGATGATTATTGCTATGTGTTTGGTCATTGTGCAAGAAAGTCAAACAGCAAGTGCTGGAGCAACCACGAAAACTAGAAGTCATATCTCTATGTCCAAACACCAATAAGAAAGTTTTTAGTACACTAGACCCAACGAAGGGTCCCAAACTGAAATACAACTTATATGTTATTTGTTCTGGGGCCTAGGTGTGTAGGTTCAAAGGCTATATCAATGTTTGACTTGGGAAAAGGGAATGCACATGGTTTGGTTTCTGTGCACTCACATAACTATCACAGGGGATCATTCTGGTTTAGCCACATGTGTCAATGTATGTAACTAATACAAATGAGTGATTTTTTTTTAAAAAACTATCATGATTAAAAAGGTATTATGATTAAAAACTATTAATAAAAATGCTTAAATTTAAAAATAGTGATTAAAACCATTAATTTAAATTCGAAATTTAAATGTCAAATATACATAGTTAATAGTAATCACTAAAAACTCATTATTTTCTATAATCATGACATATGAAAAGCCAAATGATTAAAGTGTATTTGGACAATATAGGTATACGTCAAATTAATCCAAATGTTTCGCAGATGAAGAGAAGAAATATTGTGGCTCATTTGCTGCACATGTGTTTTTATTTTGGAAATAGAAAGGTAAATTGATGTGTTTACAACACCGTTTTTTATTGGTGAATATGAAATTTCGTGGTCCACTTTTTGCTCTTGTTACGTGAGACACAGAAGCACATCTCATGCTGGATATGTTTGATCCATTCTCATGTATTGGTCTCATACCCTTCTATTTTTCTTGCAACAATGTTTATTTTTAACATTCACTTGTCACAGTGTTTGGTTTGTGATCCATCAAAGTTTCAGCATTGCACAACTTTTGGGTGCTCTCCATTTTTTATAGGATACACACTGGTTTAGATTCTTATTGATTAAGATTAGTTTTGCATTTTCAAACTAGTGTCAGAAACCATTTTCTGATATTTGTTATCCAAACAAGAATGATATTAATCAACTCTATAAAATTACATTATTTAAAATTAATTATAAGACAACATATTATTTAAAATATTTTAGTTTTGATATAATTTAAATCATTCAACATAAAGCATCGGTTGATCACGCCAAAAACTTTTGTCAATTTTTTTACCTTCAAATTCTTTTCAGGTTAAAAAATGTGTGGTGTGATCATTCACATTTATATTAATTATAATATTTATTATAATTATAAAATCATATTTAAAAAATATTAATTATAATATATTTTAATTTTTTAGTTATAATTAACGTAAATATTATAATATATTTTATCATGTGTCAAGAAAATGTTAGTGTTGATTGTTGTCAAGTATTCATTCCAATAATCTTTATACATTCAAATAGTCTAAAATTTGGATTATGAAAAAAATTAATTTCAGAATAAAAAAACATATTTAACCCTTAAATATTTTATTTATTAAAAATAATTTAAAACGAGTATTTATCCTTTGTAAAATTTAATAGGGACGTAAAATAATTATATTATTTAATTTAAATTTTGGAATTGTTATGTTAGAAATTATGCATTTTTTAATCTAATTTAGTTATGTATTTCTCAATATAATTCAACTTTTTTAAGGTTCGAGTTAAAGTAAAAATTATCATAATTATGTTTTTACGTATGAATAATATATTTAAAATTTTAGCTAATCTAGCAAAGTTCATCAAATTTATTATGTTTATTTTAATGCAAAATTTAGTACTTTTTTATATGCATGTTAAGTCTTTTCTTTTCTTACCGTGAAATATAGTGTATTCAGAAAGTCACGTTTAACTTAAGATAAGTCAAGTATTAATTTGTAATATTTACTATAGATTTTTTTTATAAATCTTAAATAACATAAATATAAATTTCAGAATTTCAAATATAATAAAAGTTAGTACTTAATTATTATTTTCCAATAAACAAATTAAGAACTATTAACAAAAAATAAAATAATTAAAATATTCACAATATTTAGGGATTTATATTAAAAAATTAAACTGTTCTCCAACAATAATGCCAAAACTTGATGACTTTTCTAGGGCAAGTGCACCGCATTGTTAGAAGGAATAATTTGTCCCTAAGGACGGATATCGAACCCACAGGGAATAGTTGAATAATCAACTAAAAGATTCACTAAATATAAAACAGAATAATAAAAGTTTGTTAAGATTTGTTATGATGACAATTAATAAGAAAACAAATCAAAGATTTTTTTGTTTCAATTGGAAAAATAGGAATTGAGATTCATCATTTTCACTCTTTTTCATTTTGATTAGCATGACAATATTGTGTCCTTTGATTGATATTGATGCCCGTATAAAAATTATTTATATCGATTCCTCACATATAGAATTATTAAGATGCTTCCTAAATATCAATTCCTCGCATATTTAAAAAAAAACAACTTATCCTTAAGATCATATGTTGATAACAATTAACATTTCAAATTTATTCCTAACATTCAAAATGTTAAGTATTATCATTTAGGCCAAAACCTTAGAAGTACTTTCCAGTCAAATTTAAGATTCTAGATCATTATAAACCAAGAATTACAAACAAAACAATAATATCAATCATCAATCAATAACAAAATATTATGTTTAGATATCACCTCAATACATAAGAGTTTGAACATATTACTCTCAATCCCAAAGGATAGAATTAGCCACACATGATGACTATTACAAGCAGGGAGAGCATGAAAAGAAGATCCAGGATGTTCCTTCTTAACGATTGCCTCCTCTAATGTTTTTCACACCTCCTATTCTCCTAATTGGGTTATGATTCACTCAGTGGTGTTTTCCTCTCAATCTTGCACATCAGTGTGGTGCTTTAAGCCCTATATTTAATCTAATTTGATTGGGTTAAGTGAATTCTCGCCTGGGCGTTATTGGGCTCACCTGGGCGACCCCAACGTTCCTGAAACTATCTCACTTAAGCGAGATTGAGCTCGCTTGAGTGAGATCCACTGGTGACATCTTGGCTTTTTTGCAAGTTTGGGCAACTTTAGTGAGTGTTGATGCATTACAACTTTCTCTTTTTAGCTTTGTATATTTTCCTTTTGCCCAGTTATCTCCATTCTTCCCTAGAAACCTGAAATTAACAAAAATTTGGAAATAAATCATTCTTATTCAAATTAAAATAATAAAATATGTAAAATGGTATAATTTCATAAATTAGAGGTTATTTTATACTTATTTTAGCAATTAATATCCATAAGTGCCTATATTTTAATATGAAATATTACTGAAATTTGGTACTTATCAATGGGGTTGGTTTCATTCCTAACAGAATGTTTGCTAAGAAGTTTTTCAACCACTCAGCTTCACTACTAGCCATTTCGAGAGCAACGAACTCAGATTCCATTGTTGATCTTGTAATAATTGTTTGTCTGCTGATCTTCATGTAACTGCACCATTTGCAAGTGTAAATACATAACCACTAGTGGATTTTGTCTCATCTGAATCAAAGATCCAATTAGCATCACTGTAACCCTCTAGCACAGCGGGAAATCCACTATATTCAATGGCACAAGCCATTGTACCTCTCAAGTATTTCATGAGTCTTGCAAGCACATCCCAATGATCCTGACTAGGACATTGAGTGTACCTACTCAGTCTACCTACACTACAAAAAAAATCACTTTTAGCGACCACCAAATTCGGTCGCTAAAAGCACTATAATCGGTCGCTAAACCTATCTATGACCGAAATAGTCACCAAATAAAGATGGAAGCGAAAACCCTAGTCGCAAAGTCTTTAGCGACCGAATTATAAAGTGGTCGCTAATTTGCAACTGAAATTTTTCGGTGGCTATATAGGTCGCAGAGAAGTTGGTCACCAAAAATTTAGAAACTAAATTAGCAACCGAAAATTCGGTTGCTAAATTCGTAGCAGATAAATTTAGTCACCAAAATTTGAAAACCAAATTAGCAACCGAAATTTCGGTGGCTATATTGGTCGCAGAAAATTAGGTCACCAAAATTTAAAACCCAAA